>ENA-OWNT01000370-OWNT01000370.1-seawater-metagenome-genome-assembly--contig:-NODE-370-length-111534-cov-29.130445_pt1 | contig 111534 bp, 85 predicted proteins | sample MGYA00238136_ERZ651165 | MGnify/ENA primary metagenome ERZ651165 (study PRJEB26861, sample SAMN08777766) | seawater metagenome | isolation source: coastal seawater | place: USA: Florida | collected...
ATCAGGTGGCGAGGATTGCGATATGCTGCCGCCTCACCCACGTCGCTCGGGTGAAACACCGGCTTTCTGACACCCTCCGGCGGGCCGGCCTTCGCGCGCGCTCAGCCACCCCCGAAACGACGCATTCGACGTCTCAAAACAGCGAACCCGACAGTTGATGACACGGCCGTGACAGTAGGGGGGCACAAGCATTCTGCACACGAATCCCACACGTGTTTGGAGATCGCCTTGTTCCCCTTCCTCACCACCCCCAAAGCTGTGCCACAGACGCCAGATTTGGTGCGTTGCGTCAAGAAGTCGGCGGTCACACCCTCACCAAAAACAGAACAAAATCAATCAGTTGAGCATTGCGCATCGGCTGGGTTTCACTCTGTTCAAAAGTTACTGAAAACGCTAAAACCTCCTTCCCTGAAGGAGCATCCGCGATGACGCAAGCCATGCCACACGCCCCCACCGGACTCGCCTGGACGCAAGCCCAGTCCCCTGCCCTCTTCGCGCCCGAGCAGCTCACCCAGAGCGTCGAGCACTTCCGCGAACCCGCCTACGTGGTGCAGGCCCCCGACGGCACGCGCGGCGTTGCGTTTGGCGGCCAAGTCGCAGGCCAGGGCCAGCTCCCCGTCGTCGGCATGCTCCCCGCCATCTACCCCGAGTGGCTCGGCGACCGCAGCTTCTGCGAAGTGCACGGCACGCGCTTTTCGTACGTCGCCGGCGCCATGGCCAACGGCATCGCCACCACCGACTTGGTGCTCGCCATGGCCAACAACGGCATGCTCGGCTTCTTCGGCTCTGCTGGCCTGCCCTTCGAGCGCGTCAAAGAAGCCCACGACACGTTGTTCGCCGCCCTCGGCGAAGGCGACCCTGCCAAAGGCCAAAAGCCGTACGGCATGAACCTCATCCACAGCCCCCACGAGCCCGACCTCGAGCAAGCCATCGTCGACTTGTACCTCGAGCGCAAAGTGCGGCGGGTGTCGGCGTCGGCCTACATGGACTTGACGCCCATGGTCGTGCAGTACGCCATCAAGGGCCTGCGCCAAGATGCCAACGGCACCATCCTGCGCGACAACTTCCTCTTCGCAAAAATCAGCCGCCCTGAAACGGCTGCGAAGTTCATGTCGCCGGCGCCGAAGGCCATCCTCGACAAGCTCGTCGCTGAGGGCAAACTCACCGCCGACGAAGCGCGCCTCGCCGCCCTCGTCCCCGTCGCTGAAGACATCACCGTCGAGGCCGACTCGGGCGGACACACCGACAACCAAATCCTCACCGCCGTCTTCCCCACCGTCCTCGCGCAACGCGAAGCGATCGCGGCGAAACACGGCTACACGCGTCCCATCCGTGTCGGCGCCGCCGGCGGCTTGGGCAGCCCTTCGGCCGTCGCTGCTGCCTACGCACTGGGTGCCGCCTACGTGCTCACTGGCAGCGTGAACCAAGGCTGCATCGAAGGCGGCCTCGCCCCCTATGGCAAAAAACTCCTCGCCCAAGCCGAGCTCGGCGACGTCATGATGGCCCCCGCGGCCGACATGTTCGAGATGGGCGTGAAGGTGCAGGTTCTGCGTCGGGGCACCATGTTCGGCAACCGCGCGCACAAGCTCTACGAGACCTACCGCGCCTACCCCAGCCTCGAGGCCATCCCCGCCGACGAGCAGAAGATGCTCGAGACGCAAATCTTCCAACAGCCGCTCAAAGAAGTGTGGCGGGCGACGCAAAGCTTCTTCGCCAAGCGCGACCCCAAAGAGTTGGAAAAGGCAGAGAAGGACCCCAAGCACCTCATGGCGCTGGTGTTCCGCGCGTACCTCGGTCAGAGCTCCCGTTGGGCCATTGCCGGAGACGAGAAGCGCAAGCTCGACTTCCAAATCTGGGCCGGCCCCGCGCAATGCTCGTTCAACGCTTGGGTCAAAGGCTCGTTCCTCGAACCCGTCGAAAACCGCAAAGCCGTGCAAGTGGCGCGCAACCTCCTCGAGGGCGCCGCCGCCATCACCCGTGCCCAGGGCATGCGCTCGGCTGGCGTTGCCGTCCCTGAAGGTGCCTTTGAGTTTGCACCACGTCCGCTTGAGGCGTGACCCCCTGCCCTTCGATGGGCACGTTGCTTCTCGTCGACAACAGCCCAGCTTGACGACGACGACCTCCTCTTTTTGATTCCTCTTTGCAGTGATGAGGACCCCATGTCCGACAAGAAAACCAACGCCCTTCACCAAGAACCCATCGCCATCGTCGGCATGGGCGGATTGTTCCCCGGCTCTGAAGACCTCACGGCCTTCTGGCAGAACATTCTTGAGGGCGCCGACCTCATCACCGACATCCCCGACACCCACTGGAAGGTCAGCGACTACTACGACTCCGACCTCTCCGCCGTCGACAAGACCTACGCCACCCGCGGCGGATTCTTGCCGATGGTCGACTTCGACGCCCTCGGCTTCGGCATCCCGCCGAACCTGGTGCCGATGACCGACACCTCCCAACTGCTGGGCCTGCTCGTCGCACGCGACACCTTGAACGACGCCACCGGCGGCAAGATCGAAGAGACCGACAAGAGCCGCATCAGCTGCATCCTCGGCGTCACCTCGGGCCAAGAACTGCTGTGCCAGATGGCCTCACGTCTGCGTCGTCCCGAGTGGGTCGCCGGCATGCGCGCCGCGGGCGTCGACGCTGACACCGCCAACGAAGCCGCCGACAAAATCGCCGGCACCATGACGGAGTGGACCGAAGCCACCTTCCCCGGCCTCCTCGGCAACGTCGTCGCCGGCCGCATCGCCAACCGTCTCGACCTCGGCGGCACCAACGCCGTCACCGATGCCGCTTGCGCGTCGTCGTTCGCCGCCATCAGCATGGCCATCGACGAGCTTCACCTCGGCAAGAGCGACATGGTGCTCACCGGTGGCGTCGACACGCTGAACGACATCTTCATGCACATGTGCTTCTCGAAGACGCCTGCGTTGTCGAAGACCGGCGACGTGCGCCCCTTCGACAACAACGGCGACGGCACCCTCCTCGGTGAAGGCCTCGGCATGGTGGCCTTGAAGCGCCTCTCCGACGCTGAAGCCGCCGGCGACAAAATCTACGCCCTCATCAAAGGCGTCGGCACCTCGTCTGACGGCCGCAGCAAGTCGGTGTACGCCCCCGTCTCCGAAGGCCAGTCCAACGCCCTCAAGCGCGCCTACGATCGCGCCGGCTTCGAGCCCCGCTCCATCGAACTCGTCGAGTGCCACGGCACCGGCACCAAAGCCGGCGACGCGGCCGAACTCGGTGGTCTGAAACTCGCCCTTGAATCCGGCGGTAACGACGACAAGCAATGGGTCGCCGTCGGCTCTGTGAAAAGCCAAATCGGACACACCAAAGCCGCAGCAGGTTCGGCCGGCCTCATCAAAGCCGCCCTCGCCCTGCACCACAGAGTGCTGCCCCCCACCATCAAAGTCGGCGCGCCCAACGGCAAAGTCGACTTCCAAGACAGCCCGTTCTACGTGAACAACACGCTGCGCCCCTGGGTGCGCGGCAGCGACCATCCTCGTCGTGCCGGCGTCTCGTCGTTCGGCTTCGGCGGCTCCAACTTTCACATCGCCCTCGAGGAATACACCGGCAACCAACGTGCGCCTGAGTTCCTCGACGTGCCCGTCTCGCTGTTCACCGTGTCGAGCGGCACCGTCGACGGCCTGAAAGCCGCGTTGTCGACGTTGAAAGCCGACGCCGCCAACCTCGACGCCAAACCTTTCGCCTTCGCCCGGCTGGCACAAGCGTCGCAGACGTCGTTCAAAGTCGAAGACGACCAACGTCTCTCCCTTGTCGCCGACAGCGTCGAACAACTCGTCAAGCTCGTCGACAAAGCCACCGCCGCCCTCGCCAAAGAAGGTGGCCGCATGCCTCCTGGCGTCGCCTACGGCTCCGGCAAGGCACCGCAGAAATTGGCGTTCTTGTTCTCGGGCCAAGGCAGCCAAGTCACGAACATGGGCCTCGACCTCGCGCTGTACTCCGACGCTGCGCGCACCGCATTCGACGACGCCAACGACGCCTTCACGGGTGACAAGGAGCTGTCGCGCATCATCTTCCCAGCGCCGGCATTTGACGACGACACCGCCAAAGCCCAGCAGTCGGAGCTGACGCAAACCGAGAACGCTCAACCTGCTCTCGGCGCCACCTCCGTCGCTGGCTTGCGTTTCCTCGCCGACGTTGGTGTGACCCCAGACCTCGTCGCGGGCCACTCCTTCGGTGAGCTCACCGCCTTGCACGCTGCTGGCGTCGTCTCCTACGCCGACCTCATCAAGATGGCACGCAAGCGTGGTGAACTGATGGCTGCTGCCTCCGAACTCGACGGCGCCATGGCTGCCATCGTGGCCGGTGCCGACGAGGTGCGCGCCCTGCTCGACGAGAGCGGCGTGAAAGACGTCGTCATCGCCAACGAAAACGCCCCGACGCAAACGGTGGTGTCGGGCGTAGCTGCCCAAGTCGACGCCTTCGTGAAGTTTGCCGGCGACAAGAAAGTGCGCGCCAAGAAACTTCCTGTGTCGACGGCGTTCCACTCGCCTGTCGTCGACGGCGCCTGTCAGCCGCTGGCAGACTTCCTCGCCGACATCGACTTCAACAAGGCCAACGTGCCGGTCTTCGGCAACACGTCGTCGACGGTGTACCCCACCGACGTCAAGGAGCAGAAGTCGACGCTGGCCAACCAGCTGGGCAAGCCCGTGCGCTTCGTCGAGCAGGTGAAGAACATGGAAGCCGACGGTGCCACCCTCTTCATCGAAGTCGGCCCCGGCAACGTGCTGGCAAACTTGGCGTCGAAGATTCTGTCGGACGCCGGCAAGAACGCCGACACCCTGGCCCTGCTGCCGAAAGGCAAAGGCTTCGCTGGCCCCCTCGCTTTGCTGGGTGAGTTGCTCGCGCGCGGCGTCGCTGTCGACGTGCAAAAGCTCTCGGCCCACATCCCCGCTGTCGTCGAAACCAAGAAGCCGAAGCTGACGGTAAAGATCAACGGCGCCAACGCTGGCAAGCCGCTGCCTCCTGAACCTGTCGCCGCCAAGGTGAACGAGGTCGTCAAAGAGGTCATCGTCGAAAAGCCCGTCGAGGTGGTCGTCGAGAAAATCGTTGAGAAGCCTGTTGCTGCCAGCAACGGAGTGAACGGCGCGGCCCCCACCCCCTTCAACGGCAACGGCGTGAACGGCGCCCTCGCTGCCACCCCCCTTTCCCCCGCTTTGCAGACCATCACCGCAACCTCTTCTGTCACTGGTGCTCTCATGACCGACCCCAAAAACCCCACCGTCCTTCCTGCTCAACCCGTCGCCACCACCGGCCAAGGTTGGTTGGACGTCTTCCGTGAGACCCAAGCCCAAACCGCGCAAGCGCACGCTGCGTACCAAGCGTCGATGGCGCAAAGCCACGTCGCCTTCCTGCAAGCCTTCGAGCACAGCGCCAACGCGCTGACGTCGCTGATGACCGGTGCGCCGCTGCCTACGCAAGTCGCTCAACCCGTCGTCGCGCAACCCGTCGTCGCCCAGCCTGTCATTGCGCAACCCGTCGTCGCGCAGCCGGTTGTCGCCCAACCCGTCGTCGCCCAGCCGGTTGCCGCACCTGCGCCTGTCGCCGCTCCTGTCGTCGCCACGCCTGCGCCCGTCGTTGCGAAGCCTGCTGCCGCTCCGGCTCCCGTCGCCGCCAAGCCTGTTGCTGCCGCGCCTGCCGCTGCCGCCAACGTCGACGTGAAAGGCGCCTTCCTCGAAGTCGTCGCCGAAAAAACCGGCTACCCCGCCGACGCGCTCGAACTCGACATGAACCTCGAAGCCGACCTCGGCATCGACTCCATCAAGCGCGTTGAAATCCTCGGTGCCATCAAAGACAAAGTGCCCGGTCTCCCTGAGCTCGACGCCGTCGCCGCTGCTTCGCTGACGACGCTGGGCATGGTCATCGACGCCCTCGCCGACGGTGCTCTTGCTGCTTCGGCACCCGCCGCTGCCGCTCCTGCTGCTGCCGCCACAGGTTCTGTCGACGTCAAAGGCGCCTTCCTCGAAGTTGTCGCTGAGAAAACCGGCTACCCCGCCGACGCTCTCGACCTCGAGATGAACCTCGAAGCAGACCTCGGCATCGACTCCATCAAGCGCGTCGAAATCCTCGGCGCCATCAAAGACAAGGTCCCCGGCCTCCCCGAGCTCGACGCTGTCGCCGCTGCTTCGCTGACGACGCTGGGCATGGTCATCGACGCCCTCTCCGCTGGCGCTCCAGCTGCTGGTGGTTCCGCCAATGCAGCGCCAGCGGCATTGGCCCAAGCAAGTGCGCCAGCAGTTGCCGTCGACGTCAAAACCGCCTTTTTGGAAGTCGTCGCTGAAAAAACCGGCTACCCCGCCGACGCCCTCGACCTCGAGATGAACCTCGAAGCCGACCTCGGCATCGACTCCATCAAACGCGTTGAAATCCTCGGTGCCATCAAAGACAAAGTCCCCGGCCTCCCCGAGCTCGACGCCGTCGCCGCCGCTTCGCTGACGACGCTGGGCATGGTCATCGACGCTCTGTCAGACGGCGCTCCTGCTGCTGCCCCTGCCGCTGCTGCCCCTGCAGCTGACGCCGGTGGCAACGTCAAAGGCGTGTTCCTCGACGTCGTCGCCGAGAAAACCGGCTACCCCACCGACGCACTCGAACTGGAGATGAACCTCGAAGCCGACCTCGGCATCGACTCCATCAAGCGCGTTGAAATCCTCGGCGCCGTGAAAGAGCGCGCTCCGCAAGTGGCCGAAATCGACGCCATGCAGCTGAGCCAGCTCGCCACCCTCGGCGAAATCTGCAACGCCCTCGAAGGCGGAGCCAGCCTGGGAAAGTGACGGGGGGCGCATCGGCGCCTGCCGGTGTTGCCCCGTCGTCGACGTACAGCGTCGACAACTGCCTCAAGCGTCGTGCGGTGACCCTCGCTGCTTTTCCAGCAGGTGAGCCCGACTACGCCGCCTTTGACGGCAAGCTCGCCATCCTCGCCGACGGCCGTGGCGTGGCTGCCAAAGTGCAAGCCCTCCTCGCTGAACGCGGTGTGACCGCCGTGGTGCTGCCTGCATCGCTCGCCGACGTCGACGTCACCGCCTACGCCGGACTCCTTTCGCTCGGTGGCCTCGACGACGTCACTGACCTCGCTGGCGCGCGTGCCGTGCTCGAGCGCGTCTTCCTCGCCACACAGAAGTTTGCCCCCGTGTTGAACGGCACGAACGGCACGGGCGTGTACATCTCGGTGCAAGACACCGGCGGCAGCTTCGGCTTCGGCGCCGACGCCGTCGAGCGTGCCCCTCTCGGCGCCCTCGCTGGCCTGGTGAAGACGGCCGCGCTGGAATGGACGAACGCCAAAGCCAAGTGCATCGACGTCACCGGTGACGACCTCGATCTCGTCGCGGCTGCCATCGTCGACGAACTCGGCGCCGGGTTCGCCCAACGTGAGGTGACCCTCACCGAAGGCGGACGTCTGTCGCCGACCGTGCGGCACGCTCCTCTCGACGGCCCCGTCGTCAACCTCGAGCCGGGCGACCTCGTCGTCGCCACTGGCGGCGCACGTGGCGTCACCGCGTCGTCGTTGGAGATGCTCGCCAAAAAAGCGCAGCCCACGCTGTTGCTCTTGGGTCGTTCAGACATCTCGCAACCCGAACCTGCCGAAGTGGCTGGCGTCGACGGTGAGGCCGCCCTCAAAGGCGCCCTCATCCAAGGTGCACGCGCTCGCGGTGAGAAGGTCAAACCCGCCGACATCAACAAGCAGGTGTGGAAGATTCTCGGCGCCCGCGAAATCAAGGCCAACATGGCCGCGATGGAGCGTGCTGGGTCCACCGTGCGTTACGTCTCCGTCGACGTGCGCGACGAAGCTGCTCTGCAAAAAGCCCTCGACGACGCCCGCGCCGAATTCGGTGCTGTCAAAGGTCTGGTGCACGGCGCTGGCGTGTTGGCCGATAAGAAAATCGAAGATAAAACCCTCGACCAGTTCGCCCGCGTTTGGGAGACCAAAGTCGACGGCGTCTACGCTCTGCTGCGCGCGACGGCCCGAGACCCACTGAAGGTGTTGTGCATGTTCTCGTCGGTGGCAGGCCGCTTCGGCAACGTCGGCCAAGTCGACTACAGCATGGCGAACGAGGCGCTCAACAAGATCGCCCAGGCCGAACAAGCTCGACGTGGAGACGCTTGCGTCGTCAAGTCGATCAACTGGGGCCCCTGGGATGGTGGCATGGTCACCCCCGAGCTCCGCCGTCACTTTGAAGCCCAAGGCGTCGCCTTGCTGCCCCTCGACTACGGCGCCACCGTCTTCGTCGAAGAGCTCAGCAAGAACGCCCCCAGCGTCGAGGTCGTCTTTGGCGGCCCCCTCACGGGCGACGAAGAAGGCAGCATTGAGCTGCTGACGCCCAAGAAGGTCACCAAGTCGGCCTACGCCTACCTCGCCGACCACTCGGTGCAGGGCACGCCTGTTCTCCCCGTCGTGTTGGCGCTGGAGTTCATCACGTCGGCCGCGGAGCAGTTTCGCTCTGACCTCGACGTGCTCGGCATTCGCGACGTGCAAGTGCTGAAGGGTGTTCGTCTCGAGGGCTTTCAAAACGGCGGCGACTTGCTTGAAATCGTGCTCGGCAACGAGCGCGTCGAAGGCAACCGCGTGCTCGTCGACGCCCGTGTGCAACGCAAAGGCCAGCTGGCCCCGCACTACAAGGCCGTCGTCGAACTCGGCGTGCGCCAAGATGCTGCGTCGTCGTCGACGTTGGGCCAAGACCTCCCCAAGTGGGACCTCACGCCCGACAAGATCTACGCCAAGCACCTCTTTCACGGCCCTGAGTTCCAAGTCATCCGCACCATCGACGGCGCCAGTGACGACCAGCTCCGTGCCACGGTGTCGGGTCTGCCCGACGTCAAATGGGGCGAAGGCAACTGGCACGTCGACGCCGCTGCGCTCGACGCTGGCTTGCAGCTGGTGCTGCTTCTCGCCGAGAAGAGCATCGGCGGCAGCTTCTTGCCCATGGGCGTCGACAAGTTCACCTCGAACACCAAGCAGTGGAGCAAAGAGCTCACCTGCAACGTGAAAATGGTGAAGAAGGCCGACACCCAAGCCATCTGTGACGTCGAGCTCGTCGACAACGATGGCCGCGTGGCATTTGGCATGCACGGCGTGCGTGCTGTGCAACTCCCTGCTGGAACCACCTACGCGCCAAAGGCTGCAGGAGCGTAACCGGTGAGCGACTTCTCCCCCATCGCGATCGTTGGACGCGGACTGGTGTTGCCCAAGGCACACACCACCGCGGCCTTTTGGCAGAACGTCGAACAAGGCGTCGACTGCGTTGAAGACGTCCCGGCCGACGGGCGTTGGGGGATCGCGCCATCGCTGGTGACCGGCACCACCGACGACAGCGTCGACAAAATGTGGTCGACCAAGGGCGGCTACATCACGGGCTTCGACGCCGACGATGCCTGCGAGGGCACCCTCGTCGACAAAGAGCTGCTGCTGCAGCTCGACCCCGTCGTGCAGTGGTCGCTGTCGGCTGCCAAGCAAGCGTTGTTGGAGAGCAAAGTCGTGCCTGGTGCCGACGGCTCCAAAGTCGGCTGCATCCTGGGAAACTTGTCGTTCCCCACGAGCAAGCTGGCGCAGTTCGGCGAAGAAGCCTTCTTGCAGCAAGCGTCGCAAGCGGCTGCGGCAGGTGAGTTGTCACAGGCGATGGCCGACATGGCCGCCGCCAAGAAAACGCATCCGCTCAACCGCTTCATGTCGGGCTTGCCGTCGGCGATTGTCTCTGAGGCCCTCGGCTTGCACGCTGGTAGCTTCAGCCTCGACGCCGCCTGTGCGTCGTCGTTGTATGCTGTGCAGTTCGCCGCCGACGCGCTGCACACCGGCCGCGCCGACGTCATGTTGGCGGGTGCTGTGAATGCGGCCGACTCCCTCTTCATCCACGTTGGGTTCTGCGCCCTCAACGCTTTGTCGAAGACGGGGCAGACGCGTCCCTTCCACCGCGACGCCGACGGCCTCCTCCCGGGTGAAGGCGCCGGCGTCCTCGCCCTCATGCGGCTCGAAGACGCGCAGCAACAGGGCAAACACATCCTCGGCGTCATCCGTGGCGTCGGGCTGTCGAACGACGGCCGCGGCCGCAACTTGTTGGCGCCGTCGACCGAAGGCCAAGTGCGCGCCATCCGTCGTGCTTGGCAGCGTGCCGGCGTCGACCCGTCGACGGCGAACATGCTCGAGTGCCATGCCACGGGCACTTCGCTGGGCGACCTCACCGAGGTCAACAGCTTGCGCTCGGTGTTTGGCGAAGCCGCCCCCCGCAGCATCGGCATGGGCAGCTTGAAGTCGAACATGGGCCACCTCATCACCGGCGCTGGCGTCGCTGGCATGCTGAAAGTGCTGGGCTCCTTCGAGAACAACCTGCTGCCGAAGACACTGCACACCGACGCGCCCCTCGACGTCTTCTCCGACGAGACCTTGCCCTTTGCGCTGGCCACCGAAGCTCGCCCGTTTGAACGTCAGGGCGACAACGCTCGCCGCGCCGCCGTCTCCGCCTTCGGGTTTGGCGGCAACAACGCACACGTCATCGTCGACGACTACCAAGAGCGTGACGATGGCTTGGCCCCCCTGCCGAAGGTCGCCTCCGTCGACACCGTCATCACCGGCATGGGCGTGCGCATCGGCGAACACGACTCGGTGCCGTCGTTCATCAGTGCGCTCCTCGACGACGACATCCACCCGTTGGCGACGCAGGCGTCGGTCAACGGCGCCCAGGTGCGCTTCCCGCCCAACTCGCTGCGCTCGTCGCTGCCGCAGCAGCTGCACGTCTTCGAAGCCGTGCGCGAAGCCGCCGAACTCCTCCCTGCCGACCTCGACAACACGCGTGTCGGCGTGCTCATCGGCATGGAATGCGATGTCGACGTCACCACGCCTGGCATCCGCTGGCGTCTGAAGCATTGGGCGCAAGAGTGGAACGCCGGCGCCAAGCTCGGGCTCACCGACGACGCCATCGACGCCTGGGCCGACGCCATGCGCGACGCCAGCGCCCCTGTCGTCGACGCTGAAGGCGTGCTCGGCCAGATGCCGAACATCCCCGCCAACCGCATGAGCGTGCAGCTCGACTTGCGCGGCCCCGGCTTCACCATCTCGGCAGAAGAAATCTCGGGCTTGGCCGCGCTGCGCACGGCGCAAGACTTCCTCGCCCGCGGTGAACTCGACGCTGTGCTCGTCGGCGCTGTCGACGTGTGCGGCGACTTCCGCCACGAAGCAGCTGTGCGCGGCCTCGCCGCCCATGAGGTCACCTCCGCCGACGCTGCCGTTGTCTTCGTCGTGCGTCGTCTGGGCGACGTCGCCGAAAAAGACATCTTGGCGCATCTCTCCGACGTCGAACTCGGCACCACCCGCTCGGTGAAGACGACCGAAGACGACGCCGTCGTCGCCCACCGCACGGCGCTGTCGTCAGAGACTGCTGGCGAAAATGTCCTGCCTCTGCACCCCCATGCATCAGCGTCACTCCTCGACGTCGCCTGCGCCGTCTACGGCGTGAGCCACGGCGTGTTGCCGACGACGTCGACGCCGTGGATCACCGACGGAGGCAGCCGCACATGCCGCGTGGTCGCCGACAGCTTCGCCAACGCGCGCGGCGCCGTCAGCGTGCACCGCCCAGCCACGGCGAAGGTGTTGCACCGCGCACTGCCCTCTGTGTTGGCCCTGGGTGCTGACTCCAAAGGCGCCCTACACCAACAGCTGAAGACGCTGCTCGACGACGACAACGCGTTGCGCGAAGCACTGACGACCAAGTCGCTTGGCGCCGTTCGTCTTGCTGTCGTCGGAAAAGACGCCGATGCCCTGCGCGCCCAACTGCGTCGTGCTGAAGTGGCGCTGGCCGAAGGCAAAGACCCCATCGGCCCTGACATCGCCTTCTCCGTCGACAAACCCGTCAGCGTCGACGACGTCGCGCTGGTGTTCGGCGGCGCCGGCAACCCCAAGTTGGGCCTCGGCAACAACCTGCTGGTGCACTTCCCCGAGGTGCAAGACCTGTTGCACAGCCGCACCCGCAGCTTGCGCACCCACTGGCGTGCCGAAGCCCTGTTTGAGGGCGGCGACCACCAGCTCACCTACCTCGACCAACTGCTCATCGCGTCCTGCCAGATGCAGGCGCAGGCTCGCGTTCTCGACGACGTGCTCGGCGTAAAAGCGGGCAGCGCACTGGGCTTCTCCCTCGGCGAAGCCAACGCATTCTGCGCCACCGGCGTGTTCGACGAATGGAGCGAACTCCTCGACGAGGTCGACGCCAACACCGTGTTCCGCGACTCGCTCGCCGGGCCCATGCATGCCGTTCGCAACCTGTGGCGCGACAAAGGCCACCCCGACGCTGCCGAGTCCGACCGGCCGTACACCAGCCATCTCATTCAACGCAGCGTCAACGTCGTGCGCCCCGCCACCGAAGGCGAAGACCTCTGCTTTGTGACGCTCATCCACTCCGACAACGAGTGCGTCATCGGTGGTCACCCTGACGCCTGCCAGCGCGTCGTCGACAAGCTCGACCTCCCCGACGGCGTCAGCATGGAGCTGCCCTACATCCCGTCGGTGCACTCCGAAATCGTCGCTGGTGTCTCGGGCGAACTGCGCAAGATTCACACCCGCCACGTCGACAACACCGACACCCGCATCTTCCGCATGGCCGACGGTGAAGTGCTCGACCTCACCACCGAAGGCTGCGCCGACGCCATCGTCGCCCAGGCCATCACCGAGCTCGACTTCCCCCGCGTGGTGCGCTCGGCCGCCCACCACGGCGTGAAGCTGTTCATCACCATGGGCGCCGGCAACCTGGCGTCGTGGATTCGCGACACGCAAACCGACAGCCCCGCCGACGTGCTCGCCATGCCTCCCGGCAACCGTGGCCCCATGAGCGACAGCGGCATCCGTTTTGCGCGCTTCGCGGCGAACCTGTTCGCCAAGGGCCTCGACGTGAATTTGTCGGCCTTCAAACCCGACCACGGCCCCCTCAAAAAAGCCGCGCCGAAGTTCACCATCGACGTGCCCGGCCGCCGCTCTTTCACTTTTCCTTTGCCGACTCCCCCGGCAGCAACGACGACGTCGACGACGAGCGCCCCCCAAGCACACGCGTCCACCACCGTCGTCGAGGACCGCACCATGCGCCCTGCTCCCGAACTCCCTCCTGTGCCGCGATTGCCGGTGCTGCAAAAGCCAGCCCCCACCGCCGGACACATGCCGCTGCCCCCCGCTCTGCCGCGTCTGACCGCCGACGGTCTCGTCGCTGACGCAGCAGCTGCAGCGCTCCCGACGGCTGCGCCCGCCGCTACTCAAGCTTCCGTTGAGGTTCCTGCCATGCCGCAACCCACCACGCCCGCGCCCCTCGCTGTGGCCGCTCCCGTCGTCGAGGTGCCCGCCACGGCACAAGACGCTGCCGCTCTCGCCCTGGCGCAAACCCGGCAGTACATGCAGCAAGCACACTCGGCGTTTGTCGAGTCGCAGTCGGCCATTCACCAACACTTCTTGGCGTCGCGCTCAACGGCCATGCAGAACTTCACGGCGCTCGCCCAACAGCAGCCTGCTGGCTACGTGCCCGTCGCCGTCCCTGCGCAGCCCGCTCCAATGGCGCCTCCTCCGGTGTCCGCTCCCGTCGTCACGACGCCCGCCGCCGTTCCCACGCCTGCGCCCGTCGTCGCCAAACCGGTGGCCGCTCCTGTCGTCGCCAAGCCCGCCGCTCCAGCGCCGTCGACGACGATGACCGTGACGGCCGCTTCCGACTTGGTCGGCGGCAGCGACCACGAAGAAGTCGTCACCTTGGCCGCACGCCGCAACCTCGACGAGGTCAAAGCCCGCAGCCAAGCCCGCCAACGTCCGCACCACCGCGAAGGCACGCGCGAGAATCCGCTGTACGACCAAGACGACCTCGAGGTGCTCGCCTCCGACGTCATCTCGTCGGTGTTCCCACCGTTGTTCAAAAAACAAGACGCCTTCAAACGTCAGGTGCGCATGCCCGAGCCACCGCTGTTGCTCTGCGACCGCGTGTTGCGCATCAACGCCGAGCCCGGTGTCCTCGAGACCAACAAGACCATCATCACTGAGTCCGACGTCACCTGGGACGATTGGTACCTCGACAACGGCCACATTCCCCCCGGCATCCTCATCGAGAGCGGCCAAGCCGACCTCCTCCTCATCAGCTGGATGGGCGTCGACTTCGACAACGCCGGCGAGCGCGTCTACCGCCTCCTCGGCTGCGACCTGCAATACGGCGACCGCTTGCCCCGCGCCGGCGACACGCTGCACTACGACATCCACATCGACGGCTTCGCCTCCATGGGCGACACCCGCATGTTCTTCTTCCACTCCGACTGTCGTCTCGGCGGCCCCGACGGCGACATCGTGCTCAGCGTGCGCAACGGCCAGGCCGGCTTCTTCACCGACGAAGAACTCGACAACTCCGGCGGCATTTTGTGGACACCAGCCGACGAAGAAGAAGACATCTCCAAAGCCCGTCACGACGCTCCCAAGCTGTGGCCGACGAAGACGACGTTCTCGCGCGAAGAGCTTCTGTCGTTCAGCCAAGGCGACGGCTTCCGGTGCTTCGGCGAGGGCTTCGAGATGCTCAAGCCGCACGTGCGCACCCCCAGCATTCAAGGCCCGTCGACGACGGGGCAAGACATGCTGCTCATGGACCGCGTCACAGACCTCAACACCGACGGCGGCCCTTGGAACCACGGCTACATGAAGTCGGAGCTCGACCTCCACGCCGACAAATGGTTCTACGACGGCCACTTCAAAGACGACCCCTGCATGCCCGGCACGGTGATGTTCGAAGGCTGCTTGCAGAACCTCCAGTTCTACTTGGCTGCCTGCGGCTACACCGTCGACAAAGACGGCTTCCGCTTCGAACCCGTCGGCCACAAAGAGTTCAACTTGCGCTGCCGTGGCCAAGCCATCCCCCGCAGCAAGAAGCTGACCTACGAGATTCTCGTCAAAGAACTCGACGCTGGGCAGCCAGGGGTCCGTGAGCCCCGCATCCGCGCCGACATCCTCTGCACCGTCGACGGACTCAAAGGTCTGCACTGCAAGAACGTCGAAGTGCAGCTGGTGCCCGACTTCCCGCTCAACGGCCGTCCCGACCTCCTTGGTGAACGCCACAAAGACAGCGGCTGGGACGCCGTCGGCGGCGTGAACTCGCCCCTCGACGACGACGACAACGTGGTCTTCAACCAGCACATGTTGTTGGCCACCGGCCTCGGCAAGCCGTCTGAAGCCTTCCCCGGCATGTACGAGCCCTTCGACACCGGCCGCCCTGTGCCGCGTCTGCCGGGCACGCCGTACCACTTCATGTCGCGGGTGACCGAGTTGAACGGCCCCGATGGCACGCCATCGTCGTCGTCGAACCGCTTCCCCGGCATGGGCGCCATGAAAGCTGGCATCGACGTGGCCGTCGAATACGACGTGCCCCATGACGCTTGGTACTTCGACGAGAACCCCGCCGACGACATGCCCTTCTGCGTGTTGCTCGAGGTGGCGTTGCAGCCTTGCGGCTGGTTGTCGTCGTACATCGGCTCGGCGCTGACGTCCGACGACGTGCTCTTCTACAGAAACCTCGACGGCAAAGGCACGCAGCACAACCGCATTGGCCGTGACGTCGGCACGCTCATCACCCGGGCGACCATCACCAAGACGTCGTCGTCGGCCGGGATGATCATCCAAGAGTTCAAACTCAGCGTCACCGCCCGTGCCGAACCCGGTGCCGCAGAGACGCCGGTGTACGACGCCACCACCGCCTTCGGGTTCTTCCCGGGCGTGTCGCTCGAACAGCAAGTCGGCGTCGGCTCCACCGATGAGCAGAAGGCCCACTTGGCGTCTGCGTGCGACTTCAGCGTCGACCTCACCGACAAGAGCGGCCCCGCCTTCGACGGCAAGCTGCAACTGTCGGACCCGATGCTGCTGATGATCGACCGCGTCACCGGCTACTGGCCCAACGGCGGCGAAAAAGGCCTCGGCCAAGTGCGCACCGAGAAAGACGTCGACCTCGACGAATGGTTCTTCAAAGCCCACTTCTTCCGCGACCCAGTGCAGCCCGGCTCCCTCGGCATCGAAGCCATGCTGCAGGCCCTGCAATGGCAAGCCATCCAAGAAGGCATGGGCCAAGACATGGCCAAGCCGACCTTCGAGCCCATCGCCTTCGGCGACGCCATGGTCTGGAAATACCGCGGCCAAGTTGTGCCCAAGAACAAGCTCATCCAGGTGACGACGGACATCGTCGAAAAGACGTCCGACAAACTCATCGCCAACGCCAGCTTGTGGGTCGACGGCCTGCGCATCTACAGCGCTGAAGGCATTGGCATCCGCATCGTCGACGCGGGTTGATGTCGTCGACAACCGACGCTGAACGGGGCCCCACGCGGGGCCCTTTTCTGTTTCACCCCCAGCCCAGTTGCGCCCCTGGAGCATTGCTTCATGCTCAAGTGACGACGACACCACCGTCGGCGGAGGCTCTCATGACCCGCGTGCTGTTCTCCATGTTGTTGCTGGCGTCGCCCCTCGGCTGCGTCGAAGAAGGCCCCGAGCCCATCTACGACGACGACCTCGGCCTGCAAGCCGTCGCCACCGACGACGGTGCGCTTGCGGGCACCTGGGGCATGAAGGTCGTGAACCTTGCCACCGCCGAACTCCCCCTCATCGGTGAACAAATCACGGGCAACGAAAGCTACCTTCTCGTCGACCGCAGCTGGGATGGCACCGCCTACAGCGAGACCCACACCTTGTGCGGTGGACGCGTCTACGACACCGACGCCACCAGCTCCTTCATCGCCACTGACACCTACCAAGCCGTTGGCGGCGGTGCCCCCGCCAGCGTCGACGTCGACCATGCCCTCGGCACCTACGCCGCGCACGACTACGTCGAGCTGTGGGGCCTGCGCGACCTGCCCGACGCCATCGACACCGAACTCCCCGTCGACGGCGCCGAAGCCCAACAGCCGCCCCACGCCGAGCGCATCTACGACGTCGACGGCGATGGCCACCCCGGCGCCACCATGACTGTCTCGGGCGCCCTCGTCGGCGACGTCTACTTTGTGCAACGCAAGGTGCACCAATACGAAGGGCTCGTCGTCAGTGCCGACGAAATCATCGGCTTGCTGACGTGGACGAAGGAGCAAATCACCCTCGACTCCGACAACCCGCTGCTGACGACGAACTTGGAGCAGGTGGTGCACCCCGACCCCAAAGAGCAGTGGTTCCAAGAAGTGCGCCTCGACGGTGTCACCGACTGCGACGGTCTTCTCGACGCGGTCGACGACGAAACCATCGCGCGCTTGCGTCCCTTCGACTAAGCCGACATCCCCCGCAATTGAAAATGGCCAGCTTTTGCTGGCCTATCTTCTTTTGCAGCGCTTGCGACGTGCGCGACACGACCGAGACCACACTTTGGTCGACGACGGGATGACGTCGATGAGGCTGTTCAACAGGCATCGCCGACCATTTGCATTCAAATGTCATTCAGCAGACCCGGCGCCGTAGGCTGTGTCGCTTGTCTGTCGTCATCGACCATTTGCGCTGCAAATGGTCGTCGGGCATTGCGCAGCAGTGCCCCATGGTCGTTCAAGACTGGAGCACGCCGGACGCGCTTGCGCGTCTGCGCTCCAGGCTAGTCGTCATCCGGGATCTTCTCTGTCGGAATCGTGTTGGGGTCGTACCCCATGTCTTCGCCTGGTGCTTCACCCACAGCTTGCGTGCGCACAGGTCCGTCTTTTTCTTGCTCTTGTTGCTCGTCTTTCTTGTCTCCGCCCATGGAGCACCTCCTGTGCTGCAGCTGTGGCAGCTTGATGCTTTCAACATGGGTCGGTGACGCCTTCGGCGCAAGAAACTTTCTTTCGTTCTGCTTTGAAGCAGCTCCTGCCCGATGTTGCACATCTGGCAACGGCCCTTGCCCCGTCAGGGCCTGCTTCGCATGCTTTTGCTGGGAGACGAGAGGAGCAGCAGTTGGATCCCTTCGAAGAAACCACGGGCGGCAACGGGTCGTCCGGCTTTCGCGTGCGTGCCACCGACGACAACATCCTGCGTCTCGAATGCTTCGGCGTGTGGGATGTGGGCGTGGCAGAGGCCTACCGCGAGGTTCTCACCCGCTACATGCAGGCCATGAAAGATGCCGGCGCCACCTGGTGGGTGTGTGCCGACATCCAGAACTTTCCACCGCAGCGCGACGACGTGGCGCAGGTACACCAAGAGCTCATGGCCCTCGCCGTGCAATGGGGCATGGCCGCCGCCGCCTCCGTCGTCTCCAGCGCCATGACGCAGCTGCAGATTCAACGTCTCGCCGACCACGGCGGCATCGACGTCTTCGCCTTTCACCAAGACGAAGAGTCCGCCCGCAGCTGGCTGCTGCGCCAGGGGTAGCCCCCACAAGCCCACCGCAAAAAAGCGACATTCGGAAGCCCCAAGCCCCCTTGTTGGTTGGGTTTATCAGCCACGTGATTTATACGAGGCGCGACCTTCGGCTGTGGACGACGCGTGTTTCGAAAACTCCTCGACATGATTTCCATCGATTTGGCCATCGACTTGGGCACGGCCAACACCCTGGTGCACGTGCGCGGCGAGGGCGTGGTGCTCAACGAGCCGTCGGTGGTGGCCATCGTCAAAGACGGCACCAACACCCGGGTGCTCGCCGTGGGCCGCGACGCCAAAGAGATGTTGGGCAAGACGCCGGGCAACATCGTCGCCATTCGCCCCATGCGCGACGGCGTCATCGCCGACTTCACCGTCACCGAAGCCATGATCAAAGCCTTCATCGAGAAGGCCAAATCGCGGCGCTACGTGGCCCGCAGCCGCCTCATCATCTCGGTGCCGGCCGCGATTACCTCCATCGAACAAAAGGCCGTGCGTGAAGCCGCCCTCGGCGCTGGTGTCGACGAGGTCTACCTCATCGAACAGCCCATGGCCGCCGCCGTCGGTGCCGGCCTGCCCGTGCGTGAAGCCCGTGGCTCGATGATCATCGACATTGGCGGTGGCACCTCCGACGTCGCCGTCATCTCGCTGGGCGGCCTCGTCGCAGCCCAGACCCTGCGCGTCGCCGGCGACAAATTCGACGAGGCCATCGTCAACTTCGTGCGCAAGCGCCACAACATCCTCATCGGCGAACGCACGGCAGAACTCATCAAGGTGAAAATCGGCTCCGCCTACGAACTCGACGAAGAAGTCGACATCGAGGTCAAAGGCCGCGACCTCATCACCGGCGTGCCCCGCTCCATCGTCGTCACCAGCGTCGAGATTCGGGAGGCCCTTTCGGATTGCATGCGCCAGCTCATCCTGGCCGTCAAAGCCACCCTCGAGAAGACGCCGCCCGAGTTGTCGGCCGACATCATCGAGCGCGGCATTGTGCTCTGTGGCGGCGGCGCTGGCATCCGCAACCTCGACGTGCTCCTCAGCCAAGAGTGCGGTCTGCCAGTGTTCGTCGCCGAGAACCCGCTCCTCGCCGTGGTCGACGGCGTCGGCACCGTTCTCGAGAACCTCGACAACTACAAGAAGCTGCTGATTTGATTGCATGGCTCTGCCGAGCCAGACAATCAAGCACTCGCAAGAGGGGGCGTAGGCCTCCTCTCTGCTTTTGGGTGCATGCCCCCAAGCATTCGCTCCCCCCGCGCGACGCGGCGAACGCGTTGCATTCACTTTGACGACGGCGCCCTGCCCGGGTTGCCCTTCTCAAATGCAGCTGATTCTCTGCACGCATGTCGTACACCAGTGTGCAGAAGATTCGATTTGACGACGTCGACGGAGCCGGCATCGTCTACTACCCGCAGTACTTCAAACTGTGCCACGCCGCCTTCGAAGACTTCTTCGACGAGGCCGCGCCCATCTCCTACCCCGAACTCATCGACGTCCGCCGCAAAGGGTTCCCCACGGTGCACATCGACGCCGACTTCAAGGCGCCGCTGAAATACGGCGACTACGTCGTCATGGCCCTCAGCGTGAAGAAGATTGGCAAGGCCTCCTTGCTGCTGCATTTCGACGGTCGTCGCAAACGCGACGGTCAGCTGGCCTTCACCGCCGACATCACCACGGTGTTCATGGACCTCGACTCCCAAGAGTCGGAGCCCATCCCTGAAGAACTCCGCAGCATCTTCAAGCGCTACTTGACCGACTGACCGTCGTCATCGTCGAGAACCCGCACTTCGCCGATGGCGTCGAGTGGATAGATGCGCCACTTCAGCTCGCCCCGCAGGTAGACGCTGTCTTCGTCGGCGCCGACGAACAGGCCTTCGGTCCAAAAGCCCGACACATACATGCGCACCCGCCGGCCCTTCAGCTCGTCGTAGCTGTGGGGCCGTAGGTCTTCGGTCAGCCGCATGGGACGCGTCTGGCAGAACGCCACGGGCACAGCGTCTTGGGGGTGGTCGTCGTCGGTCACGTCGTCATTGTCGCACACATCAATGAAAAAGCGCCCGAACTCGGGCGCGTCGTTTCGGCTGTCGGCAGGCTCAAAACAACAGAAGCTCGCCTTCGGCCATCTCCTCTTCTTCGGTCTCGACAAAGTCGCTGACGAGGGTGCAGGCCCCTTGCGGGATGTCGTCGTCGGTGACGTGGTTGCCGAGCAGCTCCGCCGTTGCCTTCTGGGCTTCAGCGAGGTCGTTGTCGATGCGCTGCAGCCGTTGGGCCATGGGGTCTTGAAACTGCAACTCCGACAGCGCCCGTTGCGAGGCTTTGAGGATTTTGTCCAACTGGCGGTCGCCCGCCTTCAGCGACGCATGCAAGGCCTCTTGCAGCCCTTTTTTGTCGTCTTCGATTTCTTTGAGGTGCTCTTGCAGCTCTTTGTGAAACGCGCGCGTCTCTTGCCGCATGGCCCGCATCTGCTCGGCGATGGTGGGCAGCGACTCTTGCAGTCGCTCCGCGAGGTCGCGCACCAAGTTGTTGGCGCTGTCGACGCCGTCTGAGAGCGTTTTCATCTCGGTGGCGATGACGGCGAAGCGGCTGCCTTTTTTGTGCAAGCGCGACGACTCGATGCGGGCGTTGAGGGCGAGGATTTTGGCGGCGTCGGCGAGGTCGGCAATGGCGGCACCGGCGCGCACGATCTCCACGCTCTGTTCGAGGGCCACTTGGGCCACGCGCACTTGGCGTTCGAGCTGCACGTTGACGTGGTCGACATACTTCGACACCGCCTTGGTGTGCCGAGAGATGGCGCCCTCTTCACCGCTGTTCGACTTTTCTTCGAGGGTCTTCACCGTGCCGGCGATCTCCTCGATTTGCGACTTGGCCACGTCGACGATGTCGTCGACGGCTTGGCCGATGGTCAGCGTCTTCTCTTCGGTGAGTTCGTTGGCGGAGCGCACGCGCCCCAAGACTTGCTCGCGCACGTCTGAATAGGTGGTGTTCACCGCCACTGCAGCTTCAGAAAGCACCACTTCGCCGCGCGCTGCGTCGTCGTTGGCGGCCATCAGGCCCGCACCGTCGACGTTGTCGCCGTCGAGAGCGCCTTCACCTGCGGTGTCGGCGGATTGCTCGTCGTCGAGCTCCATGTAGGGAGTCGCTTCAGCCATAGAGATTCCTGAGTTTCGGACGCATGGGATGCAAACGAGTGCATCCAACGCAGTGTGTGCGACACCCACGTCGCGCACACCGCAAGGAGGGGCCGTGACGTCGTCACCGCCCCCCAAGACCCCCTCATGCGGCGGTCAGCTTCTTGACCGCAGCCACCAAGAGCTCGGCTTTGAAGGGCTTCACAATCCAGCCCATGGCGCCGGCCTTTTTGGCCTTTTGGATGAGCGCGGGCTGCCCCTCGGTGGTGAGCATCAAGATGGGGAGCTTGTCGTTTTTGGCTTCGCCTTTGACCTTCTCCAGCATCTCGAGGCCGTTCATGCGGGGCATGTTGACGTCGCAGATGACCATGTTGATGTCGTCGTTGGCAGCGATGGTTTCGGCACCGGCCACGCCGTCGACGGCTTCCATGACGTCGAAGCCGGCTTGGGTCAGCGCCAAGCTCACTTGCTGGCGAACGGTGGACGAATCGTCGACGATGAGGACTTTTGCTTTGGACATGTCGTTCTCCTTTTCGTGGTTGGCGAGGCTCAGAACAGAACCAGCTCGCCCTCGAGCTGCTGCTCTTCAAGTTCTTCGGTGGCCTCTTGCAATTCGAAACCGTCGGCCAGTTCGGCATCGAAGAAGGCGACTGCGCCGCCTCCCGGACACGAAAAGGCGCTTTTCACGGCGGCCTCAGCGTTGTCTGAGATGAGTTCAAGTTTGAAGCCGCGCAGCGCCACCGGGGTCGAGATCCAGATGGTGATGCCGTACGGCAGGAATTTGTTTTTGATGCGGCCGATGAGTTGGTTGCTCATCTCGCCGATCCAGTCGCGCTTGTCGGCGCGTCCGTCGCCTTCGGCCACCAAAGAGCCGTAGCACGTCAGCACCAAGGTGCCGCGCATCTCGTCACCGGTGAAACCGATGATGCCGGCCATGGCTTCGGCGTCGTTTTGTTCGACGGAACTCGACGTAGCAAGGTCGACACCGTTGGCTTCGAACAGTTTGAGAACGCTGTCTTCGAGGACTTCTTGCGCCAGCGTTTGAAAATCGAGTTCACTTGCCACTTTTCGCTCCTGAAGCTGCATTGAACAATGCAATGCAAGGAACGAATCGGGCGCGGCGCCTGTGGCTTGAGCACTTCCTGCAGTCGGATCTTGAACGCCGCCCAGAGCGTTCAAATGCGAAACAAATCCGCCGGGCTACAGCCAGCGAACGCTACAGACGCACTTCGATGTAGGCGCTCTGCTTCAGCTCTTCGACGTATTGTTGAAAGGCCTGCTCGAGCGCTTTGTTGAACAAAATCATGCGCCACTTTTCTTTCTCGGCCTCGACGTCGATCTCCTTCACCACGTGTTCGTCGACGAGGATGATGTGCCAGCCGATGCTGGTGCGCACCGGCCCGGTGGCCTGGCCCACGGGTGCAGCAAAGGCGGCTTTGAGAAACTCTGGGAGCATCTCGGTGTCGCGGTCGATGGTGCCGAGGTAGCCGCCGTTCTTTTTGCCGGCGGGGTCTTCGGTGGTGTCTTTGGCGACGGCTTTGAAGTCCTCGCCGGCGCGAATGCGCGCCAAGGCTTGGTCGGCTTTCGCTTTGGCCGCCGCCTCGTCCCCCTTCGCCAAAAAGAGGATGTGCCGCGTCTTCACCGAGAAGTCTTCTTTGGCTTTGGCGTTCTCGCCACGCATGGCGGCGAGGACGTCCTCGTCGGTGATGCGCACGCGGTTCTTCACCTTCAGCTGGACGATCTTGCTGCGGCGCAGCTGCTTCTTGGCGCCCTCTTTGTACATGGCGAGGGTCATGCCCTGCTGCGCCAGCGCTTGTGCCAGCTGCGTTTGCGTCAGGCCCCGCTCGGCGATCGTGCTTTGCACGACTCTGTCGACCTCTTCGTCGGTGACGTCGATGCGCAGCTTGCGAATCTCACGCTCGATGAGCTTTTCGGCGATGAGCCCATCGACCACTTGCTGGGTGAGTTCTTTGCGCAATGCCACGCGGTCGATGCCCGGTTGGCGTGCCGCCTGCTGCATCATCATCGACACTTGCTGCTGCACTTCGCTGAGCAGCACCACCTGCTGGCCCACCAAGGCCACCACGCGGTCGAGCACCACCTCGCCCTCTTTGAGGGGCGGGCTCTTCAGCTTGAGGTCAGAGAGCTTCTTGTTTTGGGCGTGCGTCGTCGTCGAGGTCAACGTGCACACCACACCGGCGAGGAGAAGAAAGCGAAGCATGGGTCGTCCGGTTCAGTGCGCGTGCGGAAGCGTCGGCTTCACGCCCGCGTCGACGGTGTCGTCTTTGAGGGTTTGCGGCAGTCGCGCCAGCACTTGGGCCACGGCCGCGTCGTCGATGGCGACTTTGGCGTCTCGACGGAGGTTCTCGATGAAACGCGCCATGGCCTCGCGTTCTTTTTTGCGTTGCAGCTCGGCCACCAGCTGGGGTTTGACCTCGAGGAGGGACGGCACATAGCCGGCTTTGCGGTGCCCGATGCGCTGAAAGATGTGAAAGCCGAGGTCGCTTTGCACCACATCGCTGACGGCGTTGGTCTTCATGTCGAAGCAGCCATCGAACACTTTGGGCATGGTGCCTTTGGCGAACCACCCGAGGTCGCCGCCGCGTTGGCCCTCGGGGCCGTCGGAGTATTGCTTGGCCGCCTCTTCGAAGCTCAGCCGCTTGCGCGACAGTTCGGAGGCGATGTGGCTGGCTTCTTCTTCGGTGGCGACGAGGATGTGGCGGGCGCGCACTTGCTCGGGCTTGGGGTTTTTCAGCACGGTGGCGTCGTAGGCGCGCTGCACTTCGGCGTCGTTGACCTCGCGCGCTTGGCCCACCGCGCGTTTGTAGACCTTGTCGGACACCAGCCGGCGCTGCACCCGCACGCGGTGGTCAGAAATGCTCATCTGCTCGTTGTGCACAAACATGTCGAAGTCTTCGGCGTCGTAGCGCGCGTTGACCCGACGCACCTCGCGGTCGACGTCGTCGTCGGAGATGGTGATGTTTTGTTGCTTCGCGTAGGCCGCGATGAGGCCTTCGTCGATGACCCGCCGCAGCACGTGTTGCGCCACAGCCTTGCGCTCGTCGTGCAACACGCGTCCGGCCCCCGCCCAGGTGAGCTCTTGCAAGAAGCGCCGTTGGCTGATGTGCGTGGGCGTGGCCGCAGCGCCGTCTTTGGCGGGCAGCGAGAAGCTGGCCACCGGCAGACGGACTTCTTTCAGCCGGGGGTCGTCGGGACACCCCACCATGGCCGTGCACGCCAACGCCAACACCATCCAAGGGAGGCGGCGGCGAACAGCAGGGACGAAAGCGGCGAGGGTCATCGGCGAACGACGGAACTCAGGGGCAAGGGTCAGTGCGGCGGGTGGCCGTCGGGCATGCCGTGCGTGGCAGGGAGGTTGCCCATGGGGGTGGGTTTGTCGGTGCCGAGCACGCGCACCTCGTCGAGCTTCTCGGGGAAGAGCTCGACTTTGTATTTGGTCTTCAGCTCTTCGACGTAGGCCTCAAAGGCGGCGCTGCGGGCTTCGCGGTTCAGGGTGTTTTTGATGTGGGTGCGCAGCTTGTCGAAGGGGCGCGAGCGCTCCTTTTGAAAGCCCAACCGCTTGACGATGAAGAACGCTTTGTCGGTCTCAATGACGTCGCTGACGGCGTTGATCTCCGTGAGGCCCCAGCCCACATCGGCCACTTGTTTGCCGAGCAAGACTTCGAGGTCTTTTTGCGTTTGGTAACGGGTGTCGCCGCCGGTTTTCTTGGTGGCGGCGTGGGTGGAGTATTTGCCCACGACTTGCTTGAAGTGCTGACGGTCTTTCAGCTTGCCTTCGAGGCTGGCTTCTTTGCGGGCCTCTTGGATGCGGGCCTTGGCGGCGTCGGCGTCGGCGCCTTTGTCGATGCCGATGACGCCGAGGCGCACCTGCTCGGGCTTGTGGTACTTGTCGCGGTTTTTTTCGTAGTAGGCCTTCATGTCGGCTTCGGTGACGTCGCCGGGCTTGAGGCGCTTGTCGAACTCTTCGCGCGTCAGGCGTTGCACGATGATCTTCTTGATGGCGTCTTGCACGTCGGGGGCGCTCACGTAGCCCTTGGCGGCGGCCTCTTTGGCCAAGACCTCGAACTTCACTTGGTTCTCGAGAAACTTCTGTTTCTCTTTGGGGTCTTTGAAGCGGGCGCGGGTGAAGGCCGACTGCTTGTTGATGCGTGCCTGCAGCTCTCCAGAGGTGAGCTGGTAGCCCGCGATGTGGGCCACGGGGGAGCCGGACCCCTGCTCGGCCTGGGGCAGGCCGATGGCAGCGGCGTTGGCGCTGGTGCCGCCTCCGGATGTGGGGGTCGGGCATGCGCTGAGCAAAGCGAGGGATGCGACGCATCCGGACACGGCGGCAATGGAGCGCTGGATCAACATGGGCACCTCAGACGGTCTGCGGGATGCAGACGGGCCTCGACGCTTAGCACCCGAATGGGGGAGGCAAAATGCCTTTTGCGTCTCGGATGGGGAGGGGTTGGCCGGCGCCTGCTGGCTTGGGGATGCCGGCGCCTGCTGGCAATGCGAGGCCTGCGCCTGCAGGCAATGCGAGGCCGGCGCCTGCAGGCAATGCGAGGCCTGCGCCTGCAGGCAATGCGAGGCCTGCGCCTGCAGGCAATGCGAGGCCTGCGCCTGCAGCCAATGCGAGGCCTGCGCCTGCATGCCGGTCGTTTGAAATCAACCACTTACAATCCTAAACCAATTCAGCCAGTTGGGAGCCATCCACAGCCAACCTGCCGAATCCAAAGGACATTCCGGATCGCGTGTGTAGGGCTGAATCGCTGACAGGCGACATTCGTCACAGCGTGACGCAATGCAGCACCCACCCGGTTGCGCTGTGCCCGAAAGACGCACATGTCGCACTCTGCAGATTTTACTCTGAGAGATCTCAATCCACGTCGTCAGTTGCCGATTCATCAAAGTGAGCAGCGCCGGGGGGCGCACACCAAGGAGGCCAACATGTTTTTCTTTGCTGTCAGTGCTGTGATTTTTGGAGCCGCCGTGTGGCCACGTTCGACGTCGACGGCGCTGCCTGCAGCGCGCTAGCGCCACAGCCACAACCAGATGCTGCAGCCCCGTCTGCAGATGCACCGCGCCTTGGCGCGGTGTTTGTCGTTCAGCGCTTTTTTTCGCGCAGATGTCGTTTTTTCGCCGGATCCCTGCAGCGTCGGCGCTTGGCGAACGGATTGAAGGTAAGGGGCTGTGGTTTCGCACCTCCTTCTGCCGGGCCCGTTGCGGATGGTCCTCGTCAGGATCCCCGTCTTTGGCTACAAACGCTTCTTGCTTGGAGAATGCATGCGCGACACATCCGACCCCACCGCCCCGGTGTGCAGCCACGACGAGTGGAGCCCGCTGCAAGAAGTCATCGTCGGCACCGTCCAAGGCGCCATGTACCCCGAATGTGGCCCCATCCTCGCCGCCAACGGCGAGCCCGACTGGCTGTGGCACTTTCAGGGCGAGTTCATGGAAGAGGACGTCATCGAACAAGCCGATGAACAACTCAGCCACTTCGTCGAACTGCTCGAAAACCACGACGTCGTCGTCAAACGACCCGACCCGCTGCCGCTCAACCAGCCCTACAGCACGCCCTACTGGTCGAGCAAAAGCTCGTGGAACACAGCGAACCCCCGAGACCTCTTTCTCATCGTCGGCGACGACATCATCGAATGCGCCTCCCCCATGCGGCACCGCCACTTTGAGTCGCTGGCCTACAAGCGGTTGATGACCGGGTATTTCCGACGGGGGGCGAAGTTGTCGAGTGCGCCGCGCCCGGCGTTGCGAGAGCCGTTGTACGACTGGAGCTTCATGGCCACCCCCGAGCAGGAGGCCGAGAGCAAAGACAGCAAGACCCTGCCCGATGGCGCCGTGCACAGATACCCCATCACCGAGGCGGAGCCCGTCTTCGAGGCCGCCGACTTCGTGCGATGTGGCACCGACCTCTTTGTCACCAAGAGCATCGTCACCAACGACCTCGGCATCGAGTGGGTGCGCCGGCACCTGCCCGACGGATACGAGGTGCACGAAATCCACACCCGCTGTTCGGCGCCGTGTCACATCGACACCACGTTCTTGCCGCTGCGGCCGGGGCTCGCCGTCGTCAATCCCGATTGGGTGAAGGAGCTGCCGGAGGCGTTGTCATCGTGGACGCTCATCGAAGCGCCAGAGCCGACCTACCACGATGCCAGCCCCATGGCGCATCCGTATTTCACCAGCCAATGGCTGTCGATGAACGTGTTCTCGCTCGACGACAAACACGTCTTTGTCGACGCGCAGCAGAAGAATCTGATGGCGGCGTTTCGCGAGCATGGGCTGGTGCCGATTCCGGTGCCGTTTGATTACGTCGGCATGTTCGGCGGCAGCTTTCACTGCGTCACCCTCGACGTGCGCCGTCAAGGACCACTGGGGACGTACCGCTGATGCGCATCTTGCACACCGCAGATTGGCATTTGGGGCGCATCTTTCAGGGCGTCTCCCTCGTCGACGACCAAGCCGTGGCGTTGGCGTCGTTCGTCGAGCACGTGCGCGATGCCCAGCCGGATGTGGTGGTGTTGGCCGGCGATGTGTACGACCGCGCGGTGCCGCCGCCCGACGCTGTGGCCCTCCTCGACGAGGTGTTGAGCGAGATGACGCTCGACGTGCGAGCGCCGCTGTTGTGCATCTCGGGCAACCACGATTCGCCCGATCGGCTGCAGGTGTGGGGCAAGTTGCTCGAGGAGCGCAACGTGCACCTCGTGGGACGCCTGGCGCGCAGCAAGCCGGTGGTGTTTGTCGACGAGTGGGGGCCGGTGTCGTTTCACCTGCTGCCATTTGCCGAAGCCGGCACCATCAAAGAGACGCTGCGACAAGACCTCGTCGACGACAGCGACGACGGCCAGCTCACGCCCCATCAGGAGCGGTATTTGGAGCGGGTGGGGCGGGCACACGGCGCCGCGTTGCAGGCGCAAATCACCGCCACCGCCAACACCCTCGGCGACGGACGCCACGTGCTTGTGGCCCACGGCTCCGTCGACGGCAGCAGCGAAACCGACTCGGAGCGGTCGTTGTGGAGCAAGGCCGGCCACGCCGTCGACCCACAATGCCTGCTGCCGTTTGCCTACACCGCCCTCGGCCACCATCACTCGCCGCAGACGTTTTTGGGAGGCAAGGCCCGCTACTCGGGCAGCCTGCTGCCCTACAGCTTCTCTGAAGCCGGGCAGCAAAAGAGCGCCACCCTCGTCGACATCGACGGCGACGGACATGTGCATTTGGAGGAGCGTCCGCTGGCCATGCGCCGGCAAGTGCGCGTCGAGCGCGGCACCCTGCACACCTTGCTGCACAAAGCACGTGCGGCGCCGAGCGACGACTACATCAAGGTCGAGCTCGACGACAGCGACAGCCCCATCGACCCCGCGGGCGCACTCAAGGAGCACTGGCCCAACCTGTTGGTCATCGAGCGCCACCGTCGTCTCGACGAGGTGGTGACGACGTCGACGCCGTCGAAGGGGCCTGAAGAGCTCTCCACTGTCGACATGGTGCGGTCGTTCTTCACCGACGTCGACCAGCCGTTGCACGACGACGACGTGGCCGTGTTGCAGCAGCTCATCGACGACGCCGTGGCCCAGGAGCACGAACGATGAGACCGTTGGTGCTGACCTTGCAGGCGTTTGGCCCGTTTTCACAACGGGTGCGGGTGCCCTTCGACAAACTCGACGTGCACACCTTGTGTTTGGTGCACGGTGCCACCGGAGCGGGCAAGACGACGCTGTTGGATGGCATCAGCTATGCCTTGTACGGGCAGACATCGGGCAACGAACGCACCGGACGTCAGATGCGCTGTGATGCAGCGCCCGATCGGCTGCGCACCGAGGTGGAGCTGGTGTTCTCGTCGCAAGGCAAGCGCTACCGTGTGGTGCGCGTTCCTGAGCAGCGGCGGCAAAAGCGCCGGGGCGAGGGCACCGTCGACGCCAAGAGCGAAGTCGCTTTCTATGAAGAAGCCGACAGTGGCGCAAAAGACGGCGACGACAGAGGGTGGACGCTGTTGGCCTCGAAGGTCGCGCTCGTCGACGACGAAGTGCAGCGGCTGTTGGGGCTCAACGCCCGGCAGTTTCAACAGGTGGCGCTGCTGCCGCAGGGGCAGTTTCGCGCGTTTTTGTTGGCGTCGTCACAAGAGCGGCAAGACATCCTGCAGGCGTTGTTTCGCACGGAGCGCTTTGCCCTCGTCGAAGACATCCTGCGTCGACGTGAGAAGGCGCTGCGCGAAGCGTTGGTCGACGCCGAAAAGACCCGCCGGCTGTGGCTGGAGCAAGCCGGCACCGACGACGAGGCCGCACTCGAAGCGCACCGGCAGCAGCTGCACGTGCAACAACAAGACCTCAAAACGCGCCAAGGTGAGCTGGAGACGCAGCGCGACCTGCAGCGCAAACAGGTGCAAACCGCCGCGGCCGACCAGCGGCGCCTGCAAGCGTTTGAAGCCGCGCAACAGGCGGTGGACGCCCTGCACGCCCAACGCGACGCGGTGGATGGATCGCGGCGGGAGCTGCGCGATGCCGAACGTGCCGAACGGGTGCGCAGCGTCGTCGAGCAGAGCGATCGCGACCGACACGCCCGACGCCAAGCCGAGCGTCGCAGGCAAGAGACGCAGCAGGCACTCGACGACACCTCGGCTCTGTTCGCGGCGGCTGAGGTCGAGCGCGACGATGCGCAAGCACGCTTTGCGGGCGTAAGCGAGCTTCGCGAAGAGCTGGCGCGGCTGAAGGTGTTGCAGGAGCAGGCGTCCACCGTCGAGCAGCTGAAGAAAGACCGCAAGAAGGTGCGCTCGCAACGCAGCCGGCTGGTGAAACAGGTGGAGGGCTTGCGTCACGACGTCGACGAGGCTGCGCTGCGGCAGGCGAAGCTGCAAAAGCAGCGGGACGAAGACTTGCTCGTGGCTGCCAACCTCGAACGGCACCGTGAGGCCTTGGTGTCGGCGGTGAAGCGGCAGCAAGAACACGTGGCCTTGCAGCAATGCGAGCTTGCCCTCCAAGATGCCGCCGACGCCAAGCAGGCCTTTGACGACGAGCACCAGGCGGGCGTCGACGACGTCGAGATGGCGCGGCACCGGCTGCAGGATGAAGAGCGGGCGCGCCAGGCGGATGTGGTGCACTGGCTGCGCTCGACGCTGTCGCCCGACGACGCGTGCCCTGTGTGCGGTTCAGATGCCCACACGGTCGACGATGCACAAGCCCATGCAGACATCGCTCTCCTCGACGCGGATGCGCTGCAGTCGGCCCAGAACCAGCTGCGCGACGCCGAGGCGAAACTGTCGTCGCTGCGGGCGCGAGAAGTGGAGCTGGTGTCGACACAATCGGCGCTTGAAGAGCGGCGCCGCCAGCTGCAAGCCAACCTCGGTGACTGGGCAGGCCGCACCGCCGACGACGTCAACGTCGACGTCGAACGCCGCCAAGCCAAGCTGGCAGCAAGCGAGGCGGCCCACGACCGACGCGCCGACACGGTGGCGACGTTGTCGTCGCTGGAGGTGGCGCACAAAAAGCTGCAGGTGGAGTTGGAGCAGTCGCAACAACACCTGCATGACGTCGACACCCAGTTGGCCCTGCTCGACCAACGGCTGGCCGACCTCGACACCGGCACCACGCCCCACTCGCTGCAGACCCAGCTGACGGCCCTCGACGCCGACATTCAACAGCGCTCGCAAGCGCGTGAAGACGCCTTGGCCCAGTGCACCCACCTGCAGGCGGTGCTGCAGATGCGGCGCGAGCAGTTGGAGCAAGCCCAGCAGGTTCATCAGACGGCCAGTGCGGCGGCTGCAGATGCTGACGCGCGGGTGCGCGTTGCCCTTGACGACGAGGGATTCGCCCACGCCGACGACGCCAAGCAACGCATGCGTCTGCCCGACGAACGTGAGGCCTTGCGGCAGACCATCGACGTCTTCACGCGCGAAGAGGCAGTGGCCGAGGCGCGGCTGGAGGAGGCGACGAAAGAACGTCCAGAACAGGCCCCCGACGTCGATGTGGAGCGGGCCAAGCTCGCCAAGCTCGACAGCGATTTGGAGCAGCTGAGCATCAAGTTGGGCGGCCTGGCCTCTCGCGCCGAACGCCTCGCCGATCTCGACGAACGGCTGCAGCAACTGCAGCAAGAACGTTCACAGACCCAGTCGGACTATGAGCAAGTGGCGCGGTTGTCGCGGGTGGTCATCGGCGACAACAAGTTGAAGTTGCCGTTTCAGCGGTACGTCATCGGCAAGGTCTTTGACGTCGTGCTCGAGGCCGCGTCGCGGCGTCTGTCGCAGATGAGCCGCGGCCGCTACACCCTCGCTCGCCAGCTGGCCGAGGGCAAAGGCCGGGGGTATCGCGGGCTGGATCTCAACGTGTGCGACCGCCGCACACAGACCGAACGGCCGGTGGCCACGTTGTCAGGGGGAGAAGGCTTTTTGGCGTCGCTGTCGCTGTCGCTCGGCTTGGCCGACGTGGTGCGCGAACGCACCGGCGGCGTCGAACTCGACGCCATCTTTCTCGACGAGGGCTTCGCTGGGCTTGACCCCGAGGCGCTCGACGAGGCGCTGCGCGCATTGCTGCAGTTGGCCCAAGGGGGCCGGCTGGTGGTGGTGGTGTCACACGTCAACGAGCTGAAAGAACGCATTCCCACCCGGCTGGAGGTGGTGGGCGGAGCGCTCGGCAGCGGCGTGCGCATGGTGCTTCCGTCGTCGCCAGAGGTGGTGGGCGTGCACACCGGGGCGGTGTCGCCGTCGAAGGCGCGCCAGGGATAGTTGGCTTGCCATCACGGCCCATCTTGCCGGGAACGCGCGCCATGCTTTGACTGTTGTACGGTGCATGCACACACGTGGACGACGCACGTGAATTGAGGGGAAGGCATGGGTGGTCTTTGGCGCCTGCTGCGCGGGCTGTCACAAGGGTTGGGCACGCAGCGAAATCTGGTGCGACGGTTGGCGTCCATCGCCATGGTGCTGCTCGGCGTGCATGCGGCGGCGCACACCATTGACGACGTCGTGTTCGCGTTTGTCGACCGCGTCGACCTCATCGTCGACCAGAGCGTGTGGGGTGTGCTCGACTGGATCGCCAATGCTGGCGGCCTCAGCAAGAACGCTGCCCTCGACATGGCCGAGACGTTCTCGGGGTGGGTCGACCTCGAACAAAAAGAGATGCTGTCACACAGCTTGGCCCTGCTCATGGAGCTGGCCATCGATCTGCTGCTGTTGGATCTGGCGTGGGGCAAGCGCGGCTCGCTGCACGACGACACCCACCTCGGCGCCGTCGAGGAGTTGCGGCAGTCGACGGCCGCGTTGAAGGCGTCGTTGTGGCCCCTCGATCTCGAGCGCCTGGCCGCCCCGCTGGTGCTGCTGTTTTTCACGCTGGCGGGCGTGTTCTCGACGGGGTTGGCCATGGAGGGCGCGCTCTATGAGCTGATGAACGGCGCGCTCCCGCTGTGGAAGTGGAGCATCAATCTCTCTGCCCTCGCCGGCTTGCTGTTTGTGGCGTTGCTCATCGCGCGCTTCGTGCCCGACTTGTTGTTCGGCGGGGTGTTGCGCGCGAAGGAGCGCAGCGAGGAGGCCATCGAAAAGCGCATGCGACAAGACGCCGCCCGCGTCGACAGCGACAAGAAGCCCTACTCCAAGGTGCGCCAGTTTCTGCGGCAATACGGCCGCGGCTGGAGCATCGCCCTCGTGCTGCTGCCGTTGTCGGTGGTGGGTTTGCTGACGCAAGAGACCTTCTTGCACCTGGTGCAGCGAACGGGGGCGAACCTATGAGCCTCGACACCACTCTCAACGGGGGAGCAGGCCTCCCCGACGACACCAACGTCGACAAGCGGGCGCACCGGGGTCTGCTCGACTTCTTGTTGATGCTCGCGCTGGGCTACGCGGTGTATGCCATGACGCCCATCGGGGCCCTCGGCGAATATGCCTTTCGCGCGGCGATGGGGCAGAAGCAGCGGCCGAACCTCTTTGCCACCTTCAGGGGGCACGACACCCACGTCGAGCTCGGCAAGGTCGACTTCGACAAGGGCATGTTGTCGTCGAAGCGCTTTCCGCCGTCGGTCATCGCCGCCAGCGAGAAAACCGGCGTCAACAAAGAGCTGTTGGTCACGCTGCTCATCTCGTTTGGCAAATGCGAAGGCGACGTGTGCACCTTGGCGAAGCCGCCATTTTTGGAGCAGGCCCTCGACGACTTGTCGCTCGACGACGATGTCAGCGTCGAGCATTTGGCCTGGGGCATCGCCAAGTTGGGCGACCAGCTGGCCAAAGCAGCGGGCAAAAGCGTCAAAGAAGAACTCGCCGTTGAAGCCCTCTATGCCGGGCCGTTTGTCGTCGAGCGGGCGTTGGATCGCGCACGAGCGACGGGGTTGAAAACGCCTGAAGACGTCGAGGTGCACGCGCCGCTGCTTCCACCTGGCGTGCGACGTGGAAAGCTGCAGCCCGCCTTGCAGGTGCTGGCCATGCACCGGCTGCGCACGCTGGCGTGGCCCGCTGACAAGAAGTGGCGCATCAGCTCTCCGTTCGGCGAGCGCATTCACCCCGTGCTCGGCACACGCCGTTTTCACAACGGTACAGACTTGGCGACGCCGACGGGCACGCCACTGCTGTCGGCCCACCGCGGACGCGTCTCACGTGCCGGACGCGACGCCGTGAGCGGCAACTACTTGAAGATCGACCACGGCTTTGGCATCGAGACGACCTACTGCCACATGAGTGTCGTCGACAAAGACAAAGGCGACCGCGTCGACCGTTCTGAAAAAGTCGGCAAGAGTGGCGCCACCGGGCGCATCACCGGACCCCACCTGCACTACATCTTGCGCCTGCAAGGCAAACCCGTCGACGCCGAACAATACGGCGCCGCACCGACGCGCAGGTCTGGAGGCGCCGGACTCGAGCTGAAGTTCGACGACGACAACAAGGCAACCGGCAACGACAAGACCAAGAAGGGCGAGGGCAAGGGCAAGGGCAAGAAAGACGGGGGCAAATCCAAGCCCAACAGCAAAGGCGCCAAGGGCAGCAAGAAGGCTTCGTCGACGACAAAAGCCAAACCCCAGACAGAGACGCCAAAGGCCGAACCCGCCAAGACGGAGACGCCAAAGGCCGAAACGCCGAAAGCAGAGTCCTCGACGCCGTCGACCGACGCCCCCGAGGCAGAGGCAGAGACGCCGAAGGCAGAGTCGGCGGCGCCGTCGACCGAAGCCCCCGAGGCAGAGACGCCGTCGGCAGCAGAACCGAAGGCAGAGACGCCGTCGGCAGCAGAACCGAAGGCAGAAACGCCTTCGGCTGCCGAACCGAAGGCAGAAGCGCCGAAGGCAGAGTCAGCGACGCGGACGCCGAAGTCTGAAACGCCGGCGACGCCGCCAGTTCACTGACGAGAGTCAGGAGCGCATCCGAAACGCACATTGACGTCGACAACGATGTTGAACAGACATCGCCGACCATTTGCAGTCAAACGCACGACTGCAGGTCACAGTGTTGTCAGTTCCTGCAAATGGTCGTCGGGCATTGCCCCTGCAATGCCCCATGGTCGTTCAAGGCAGGGGCATGGCGTCGCGAAGCGCGCCGCCCCTGACTCGACCTCACCTCAGTTTCAAGAACTTCACCTTGGCTTTTTTGCCGTCGACGACGACGAGGGCGGCCATGCCGAGGTTGGTCTTGCCGTTGTTCATCTGCCAGCCTCCAGCGGAGGCGCTGCCGGCGTTCACAAACAGCTGGTCGCTCTCGTCGGAGAACTTGTTCACCCGCGTGGGCAAGACGTCGCCGGCGAGGTTTTGGGTGGCGCGTCCGCCTGATTCGAGAATGTGGCTGAAGAGCCCGACGGTGATGCCGCCTAGTTCGACGAGCTCGTTGAGTTTGGGGTCGCCGACGTGGTCGCCTTCGTCGATGACGTCGAGGGCGCCCTTCTCAGTGCCGAGCGGCGGGCCATGCGATGACAACAAGACGGTGTGGCCTTTGTCGTGGGCGGCCTTGGCCAGCGGCACAAGGGCGTCGACGTCGTCGGGCTCGTAGTGGCAGGCGCCGCTGCGCATGAAGCGGTGGTTGAAGTAGCCCGGCATGACCACCAGGGTGTGTTGGCCAAAGTCGACGGCGCGGATCCAGTTCATGTTGAACAGCTGGGGATGGGCGTCATGGGCGGCTTCCCAGGCGTGGTTGAACGACGCCGACCACTCGATGTTGCCGGAGTGCGCCAGCACCGGACGTTGAAAAACTTCACCCACCATCATGAACACCGCGTTGAGGTCTTCGTCTTCGGCGAGGTCGCCGTTGATGACGACGGCGTGGGCGCCGGCTTTGGCAAAGGCCTTTTCGGCACGCTGCAGGTTCTGCCGGGTTTCGTCGGATGGATCTTTCACCGCGCCGATGACACCGAGCACCAAGGGGCCGTCGATGGCGGGGCTGGCGCGCATCACGGATCCCTCGATGGAAAACGACGTCATGCCCTCGAGTTCAACGCTGTGGGCTGCGTCGAAGGTGAACACCGGCGCGGGGCACAAGAACTCCAGCCGGGTGTTCATGTCGGCGTAGGTCTTGGGCATCTGCAACACGTCTTCGTCGTCGTCATCGTCGCTGTCATCGTCGTTTTTGCTGTCGACGGTCGACGATGCAGAAGCCGCGGGGGGCGCTTCAGGTTCGGCTGCGGGCGCTGGGTCGGGCTTTTGGGTGGCGTCGTCGGAGGCGCATCCGACGAGCGAGACGTTGAGAAGCTGTGCAACGGCGAGCAGAAACAGGGTCGAAGACGACGGTGAAAGACGGGTGCACATCGCAACGCTCCTTGGGGTTTGCTATGTCAATGCTGCGCCACCCTACCGCACACGTCGTCGACGTCATTCGCTGTTTTCAAGCGGATGCCCAGCGCCGGGTCGCGCTTGAGGTGTATATGACTTCATCCACACGTCGTGGCTTTCTCAAGGGCGCCACCGCCACCATCGGGTCGTCGGCGTTGGCCACGGCCGCATCGGCCGACACGCCTGGCACGGGGGGCAAGCTCACCGTGCTGTCGGGCCAGCAAGACATCGAAGTGCACACCACGCTCAACGGCCACAAGCTGGTGCTCACCTGTGCGCCTTTGTCGTCGTTGGCGGATGCGCTGCGCACAGCAGGACACACCGGCACCAAGGTCGCCTGTGAAGGAGGCGCTTGTGGCGCCTGCACCGTGCTCGTCGACGGCGTGCCCACCAACAGTTGTTTGGCGTTGGCCCTCGACGTCGAAGGCAAAGACCTGCAGACCATCGAGGGGCTGGGCGACGCCGAACACTTGCACCCACTGCAGCAGGCGTTCATCGACGCCGACGCCCTGCAGTGTGGCTTCTGCACCCCCGGCATGTTGATGTCGGCCGCAGCGTTTTACGACGGGTGGCAGAAAAAAGGCGGCGGACGCCCGTCGCGTGACGACGTCGTCGACGCCATGAGCGGCAATCTCTGTCGCTGCGGAGCCCATCCCGCCATCATCGAAGCGGTGCAATCGGCTTGTGCTGGCACCAAGGCCCAACCGGTCGGCGGCAAGCTGCCCGGGCACGCCCACCGGCGCACCGACGCCGTCGAGAAGGTCACCGGCAAGGCGCAGTACGCCGTCGACGTGCAACGCGATGGCATGTTGTTCGCGGCCATGTTGCGGGCCCCAGTGGGCCATGCCGACGTCGAATCCCTCGACGTCGACGGCGTGAAAAAGATGCCCGGCGTGAAAGACGTCGTCGTCCTGTTGCCGCAAAAGGCCGATGGCGCCTACGGCAAGGTGCGCTGGGCGGGCCAAGAAATCGCCGCGGTCTGTGCCACCTCCCAGGCCCAAGCCGACGCTGCTCTTGCCGCCTTCAAACTCAAACTGAAAGAACTCCCCGTCGTCACCGACGTCAAAAGTGCGCGAAGTGAAGACGCGCCCACCGTGTGGAGTGCGCCCGACAGCCAGACCGTCCCCGTCGCCGCTGAGGGCATGCCCGCCCCCGACTTCTTGTTCAGCTGGGAAGGCAACGTACGCGGGCCCCCGTCGTGGCCATTGCGCAGCGGCAGCGACGAAGCGCAGGTGGCGACGAAGGAGGCGTCGATCAAGACCGCCCTCGACGTCACCACCGCCAACCAGGTGCACATCCCATTGGAGACCCATGGCTGTGTCGCCCACCACGACGGCGACACCTTGACGGTGTGGGCCACGACGCAGACGGTGCACATCCTGGCGTCTGAACTCGCCGACACCTTTGAACTGCCCCGCACCAAGGTGCGCGTCATCGCGCCCTACGTCGGCGGCGGTTTCGGCTGCAAAGCCGGACTCCGCCCCGAGCACATCGCCGCCGTCAAACTGTCGATGGCGACGAAGGCGCCGGTGCGGCTGTTTTACACCTGGCAAGACCAGCTCACCGTCGGGGGCAACCGCCCCGGAACGTCGCAACACATCCGCCTCGCCGCCCAAGCCGACGGCAAGCTCACCCACGTCGTGCACCACAGCGACAACTTGTGCGGCGCCGCCATCGGCGAATCGTCGACAGGGCTCACCGGCCGCCACTACGACATCGACGAAAAAGACGTCGCCGACAGCTCCGTCGTCACCCACGCCGCCCCCGCCTGCCCGTGGCGCGCGCCCGGCTTTCCGCCCAACGCATTTGCCCTAGAGCAAGCCGTCGACGACATCGCGGTGCAGCTCGACATGGACCCCTTGCAGATGCGCATCGACCATGAACCTCGACGACGAGCGCGCGGCCTGTACCGGCTGGCCAAAGAGCGGGCGGGATACGGCGCTCAACTCAAGCGCCACGGCGGGGGCAGCGGACGCTTCCAACGCGGTGTCGGCGTCGCCACCGGCGAGTGGTTTGTGCTCTCGGCGCCCAACTGCCGTGTGCGTTTGAAGGCCACCCACGACGGCCACGTCGAAGTCGCCACCGCCACCCACGACATGGGCCAGGGTGCGCGGTCGGTGCTGCAAGGCGTGGTGGCCGACATGTTGGGCTTGGCGCACAACCGCATCTCGGTCGTGGTCGGCGACAGCGATTTGCCGATGGCACCTGGGTCGTTTGGCAGCATCTCGACGCCGTCCATCGCACCGGCCGCCATGCACGCCGCCGAACACCTGCAACAAGCGTTGTTCGCCGCCGCCCGCCGCGACATGCCAGGCGCACGGTTGACGTCGGCCGGAGTCGTCGACAAGCAGGGCACGCTGCACCGCTTCGACAGCTTGTTCGCGTTGTTGCCTGAAGACCCGTTTGTCGTCGAGGGCGTCCGGGGCGCAGACAAAGATGGCTTTGTCATTCCGCCCAAGATCTTCGACGCCTTTGCCGACGACATTCCCTTTGCCCTCGCCAAAGACACGCCGATGTCGACGCACATTGCGGAGGTCGAGGTCGACACCTTGCGCGGCACCGTCGACGTCAAACGCGTGGTCTCCACCCTCGACGCCGGCCGCATCGCTTCGCCGCAGACGGCGCAAAGCCAAGTCATCGGCGCCGTCATGCAAGGCATCAGCTACGCCCTCTACGAAGAGCGTCGGCTGTGTCCACGCACCGGCGGAATGCTCAGCAGCAACCTTGATCACTACGGCATTCTCGGCGTGGCCGATGCCCCTGACGTCGAGGTGCACTTTTACGAGGCTGAAAGCGAGAACAACCCCTACGGCAGCATTGGCCTCGGCGAAAACAGCATCGTCGCCGTGGCCGCCTCCGTCGCCAACGCCATCTTTCGCGCCACCGGCCGCCGCATGATGCACACGCCGATGACGCCACCGCGGGTGTTGGCGGCGTTGACCGCGTCCCCTTCCTCCAACTCCACCTCGACGAAGGAGGGCTGACATGTCGCTCATCCTCCCCACCACCGAAGCCCAAGCCCTCGAGATGAAGGCCCAAGACGGTGCCGAGTTTCGCGCCGGCGGCACCGACGTCATCGACCGTCTGCGACGTGGCATCGCCGCGCCGACGTCGCTGGTGTCGTTGCACAGCCTGAAGAGCCTGCAGGGGTTCACCGAAGAAGCCGACGGCCTGATCATCGGCGCCAACGAGACGTTGCACAGCGTCAGTGTCCATCCGTTGGTGCGGCGGTTCATGCCCGTCGTCGCCGACGCCTGTGCCCACACGGCGACGCCGCAAATCCGCCAACACGCCACCGTCGGCGGCGCCCTCGCCCAGCGGGTGCGTTGCCCATACTTCAGGCAGCCCGACTTCACCTGCGCGAAGAAGGGCGGCCCCTTCTGTTTTGCCCGCACCGGCGAGCACACCTACCACGGTGTGTTCGACAACGCGGTGTGCATGTCGCTGCAACCGTCGACGTTGGCGCTGGCGCTTGTCACCATCGACGCCGAGGTCGAGGTCATCGCCCACGGCGGCAAGGCCACCTGGAAACCGTTGCGTGACGTCGTCGACGCCCCCATCGGCGATGCCACCAAAGACAACGGCCTTGGCCCCGCAGAGCTCATCCGTCGAGTGCGCCTGCCATTGCACGCACGCTGGCCACAACAGCGGTACGAGCGCCTCAGCGCGCGCGAGCTGGCCGACTGGCCGCTCGTCGAGGTCGCCGTCGTCGCCAGCATGTTGGGCGGTGTCATCGACGAGGTGCGCATTGGCCTCGGCGCGGTCGGGCGCAACATCCGTCGAGCAACGCGTGCCGAAGGCAAGCTCAAGGGCATGGCGCCCTCGACGGCGAACCTCAAAGCCGCCGCCGACCTCGCGGTCGAAGGAGCGGCCCCCGGCCTCATGAACCAAGACAAACTGCTGTGGGTGCAACGCTGTGTGCACGCCGCTCTCGAAGGAGCGTTCGCATGAATGACCGGTTGAACGACGACGTCGACGCCGTGCAAGGCCCCGCGCAGTGGTGCAAGAAGCTGCGCTGGAAGTCCTACCCCGTCGACAAAGACCACCCCTTTCGCGTGCTGAACACCTTCGTCTCGGGCGGCGTGACCTTCAACTGCCGCTCGACGGCCCTCGCCGTCGGCGAAGACGACGAACTCGCCGCGCCCGAGACCTGCGCGCCGTCGCGCAGCTGCTACGAAGAGCACCCCCAGCTGACGCGGCTGAAAAAGCGCGGTGCCTCTTTGCCCGTGGTGTGACGCCGCGGACGTTGGCCCTGTTGTGCGCGCTGTTGACGTCGACGACGGCGTTGGCTACGCCTGCTCTGCGAACGGTGCCGCTGCCGCTGCAGCCATGGTTTGGCACGTGGACACAGCACAACGACATCGTCACCTTGCAGAAGAACGAAGGCTTTCGGTCGAACCTCTTGGTCGTGCCGTCGACCACCGACCACGGCAACGGCGTCGTCGCCGTCGACTACACCGCCAGCATCCAAGACGACTTCAGCCTGATGGCGCGGGTGCAAGCCCCAAACGACGACGTCAGCCGTGAGGTGTACAGCGCCATCCTGCTGTCGGTGGAGCCCGCGCGACGCGGCCGCCACCGTCTGGCCATGTACCGCGTCGTCGACGGACAGGTGCGGGAGATGTCGGCGACGTTTCGCACGTCGCTGCCGACCACCGCCGGCGAAACCTGGACGGTGCAACTGACCCTCGACGGTCACCGCGTCGAAGGCCGGGCCCACTGCCAAAACTGCCGTCCGACCAAAGCCGACGTCGTGCTCACCGCCCACGACGACACGCTCGGGGGCGATGGCGTCGGGCTCCGTGTCGCCGGTGGCAAAACCACCGGGCAAACCTTTCGCCGCCTCCGTCGACACCAGGAGTCGTCGACGACGCCTTTTGTGAAGGGCTCACGGTTTGGCCCGCTGCGTTGGGTGCGTCTGCGTGGCGTCAGCGTCGAGCGCTTCGACGCCGACGAGGTCGACAGCGTCGACGATGGCAAAGATGTCGTCGTCCTTCGCTTGCCTCCAGCCCGAGCCCACGCTGTCGTCCAGCAGTTCAAACGTCATGTCGTCGACGTCGTCGACACCGTCGGCTTCAACCAGCTCGATCGCGACGCCTCCGCCGCCCTAAAGCGTTGGCAGTCAGGCAGCACCCGCCGCTTTGACTCCTACTTCTCATCAGCGGAGATTGCGCTGCGGCTGCATGAGGTCTCGAAGGCCATGCCTGATGCGTCGCACATCGTCGTCGGCCAAAGCCGCGGCGGCGTCGACATCCGTGCCCTCATCGTCGACGAGAACCCCGACGCCATCAAGCCCACCGTGCTCCTCATGGGGGGCGTCCACGGCCTTGAGTTGTTCTCCACCGATGTGGTGCTCGACGCCATCGACCTCGTCGTCGACGACACCGACTGGGCCCGTCGGGTGCGCCAGCAGTTTCGCATCGTGGCCATTCCCATGCTCAACCCCGACGGTGCCGACGCTTTTTTGCACGCGTCGACGTACAGCGGCCGCAAGAACGGCCCCCACACCCAGCCAGGGTGGACACCGTCGACTGGCGTCGACCTCAACCGCAACTTCCCCTTCGGCTGGGGCTCCCTCGGCGAAGTCGGCTCTCGCAGCCTCCCCTCCCACTTTCGCTTTCGCGGCACAGCGCCCGGGTCAGAGCCAGAAGTGCAGGCGCTGCTGCGGTTCGTCGACGAGCGGCCGCCCATGGCCAGCCTCACCGTGCACACCTACGCCACGGCCATTCTCGTGCCGTACACGTTGCCCGGCCTGCCCGTGCGCAAGCCCAGTGACGACGAGAACTGGCAGCTGGCCCTGCGCATGAAGAAGGCCATGGGCAAGCAAGTCAACGGCCGCTTCTTTCGCGTGAAGCGCCGGCTGTATCCCGTCGACGGCACCGACCAAGACCACTTCTTCTTCCATTACGGCACGTCGGCTTTGCTGCTTGAAGCGCCGGTGCACAACCCGAAACCGAAGAAGCGCCAGAGGGCCCGTGACGACGTCAAGCGTGGCGTCCGTGCCTTCTTTGACGGCCTGCGCCATGGCCCCCTGCTCACGCTGCAGGTCTGCGATGCCGACGACCAACCAATGTCGGTGCCCTACGCCGTCGACGTGCTCCCGCGGTTGCACGACGAACCCTGGACGACCTCCGCCGCGGGCGTTGTGCACCGCCTGTTGCCGCCGCAAACCCGCCGAGTGCGCGTGACGGTCACCTGCCCGACGACGACGTCCACCAAGACAGCCCCCGTGCACGCCGGCAAGGTGCAGCTGAAGGTGGTCTGCAAAGGCGGGTAGCTCGCTCTGGTGGCAGACGGCAGCGTGCACCCGCCGCCAAAACCAGGGCGAAAACGAGGCCAAAAACAGGAAATTCCGCCCTGCAGTCGTTACCTTGCGGCCATGAAGGTGCTCCCCATGGGGCCTTTGCGCCGGGCCATTGCCCACCGCTTCGGACTCCCCCTCATCCTGTTTGGCAGGGTGTCAAAACCACTGGGCTTGCTGCTGGCCGTCTTCTTGGCTGGCACCTTTGGCTATTGGGCCATCGGCTACAGCCAGGGCAAAAGTTGGAGCCTCATCGACTGCGCCTACATGACGTCCATCACCCTCACCACCGTCGGCTTTGGCGACGATTTGGGGGTGTCGTCGACGACGGGCGGCAAAATCTACACCATGTTCCTCATCGTCAGCGGCATGGGTGTGGTGGTGTACTCCGTGTCGCAGCTGACGGCCTTCATCGTCGAGGGATACGTCGGCGAAGTCTTTCAAGAGAGCAGGTTGCAGCGCATGCGTGAAAAGTTGCGAGACCACACCATCATCTGCGGGGCGGGAGCGACGGGCAAACACGTCATCGAAGAGCACGCCGCCACCGGCCACCCCTTCATCATCATCGAGCGCAACGAAGACAAGATCGCCAACGTGCTCGAAGAAGCGCCCAACGCCATCTGGGTGCAGGGCGACGCCACCGACGAAGAAGTGCTTGAGAAAGCCGGCATCCGGTGCGCCAGCGGCCTGGTGGCCTCGTTGTCGACCGACAAAGACAACATGTTTCTCATCGTCACCGCCCGCTACATGCGCTCTGACCTCAACATCATCACCAAGTGCGTCGACCACGACTCCGTCGGCAAGTTCAAGGCCGCCGGCGCCAACCAAGTGGTCTCCCCGACCTACATCGGCGGCATGCGCATGGCCTCGCAGATGATTCGCCCCAACGTCGTCGACTTCCTCGACAACATGTTGCGCTCGTCGGGCTCGGCGCGGGTGTCTGAAACCGTCGTCGAAGAAGGCTCCGAACTCGCCGGACTCACCATCGCCGAAAGCCGCCTCATGGAGCGCGTGGGCCTGCTCGTCGTCGCCATGAAACGCAAAGGCCAAGACGACTTCATCTACTCGCCTCCTGCCGGCACCGTGCTCGAACCCGGCGTTGTTCTCGTCGTCATTGGCCCCGTCGCCAAGGTGCAAACCCTTGAAGACATGGGCAAGCGACACTGAGTCTTTCGGTGGAGGGGGCGCGGGCCCCCTCCCACAAGTGCTGGCAAAGCCAGACACTTGCTCCCTCCCCCCTCGCTTCGCGGCTCCCGCTGGTCGCTCGTCGACACATGAGGGTTTTGGGATGCGCTTTAGTAGAGTCAGGGCCGGCGCGCTTCGCGACGCCATGGCCCTGCCTTGAACGACCATTTGCAGTTGGTGACGACGTAATTGACTGCTGGTCGGCGTCCGACTGCAAATGGTCGAGGATGCCTGCGGAGCAGCCCCCCCGACGTCACCGTCCGACGTCGTTGTTGTCGACAACGAAGCGTCTGTTGCTCGCGTCGTACGTCAGGCATCTTCGACCATTTGCGGTCGCAGCGTCGACCGACAGACGCCAGCGTCATCGTCCACCGCAAATGGTCGCCAAGGTCATTGCGAAGCAATGACCCGTCATCAGCGTCGTGAACCGGCCTCTCGTCCCACGCGGAGGGCTTGCGCCGGCACATAGACCCTCTAGGATGCACACCATCTGGAGGTCCCATGACCAAGCTCGACACGTCCCGTGACTTTGTCCCCCTCAACATCGCGGTGCTCACCGTCTCCGACACCCGCACCGAAGAGACCGACAAGAGCGGCAAGACATTGCAAGACCGCGCCGCCGAAGCTGGTCACAACGTCGTCGCCAAAGTCATCTTGCCCGACGACGAAGACGGCCTCGTCGAGCAGTTCAACCGCTGGTGTGACGACGAGACCATCCAAGTCATCATCAGCACCGGCGGCACCGGCGTCACCGCCCGCGACGTGACCCCCGAGGCCGTCGACCGCGTCGTCGACAAACACATCCCAGGCTTTGGTGAGCTCTTTCGCCAGTTGTCGTACGACGACATCGGCACGTCGACCATCCAGTCGCGCGCCACGGCAGGCTTGAAAAACAAGACCTACATCTTTGCCCTGCCAGGCTCGACGGGCGCCTGCCGTGATGGCTGGGACAAGATTCTCGTGCACCAGCTCGACAACCGCACCCGCCCCTGCAACTTCGCCGAACTCATCGCGCGACTGTAGCCGTCGCCATTGGCGTCAGTACGGCATCTCGGACGTCTCTGCCGTGGTGTCGCTGGCCCACTGTGACTCGCGACTGGGCGCCGACACGTTGGCCACCGCGACCTCGGCGCAGCACACCAAGCACGACTGCAAGCACAACACACAAGGGTCGCTTTGCGTCTGGGGCCGCAGCCAATCCTCGAGGGTCGGCGGCGCCAACACGGCGTCGGCTTGGGCTTCGATGCGCTCCACCACCTTGCTCGCCGACGTCACCGTCGAGCAGCCGGTGCCGCACAGCAGCACGACGAACGCAACGAGCAGGCGTGCGGGCATCCCCACAAAGTGCTGGCGAAAGACGGCGCGGGCGACAGACATAGGGGCTCCCAGATCGACAGAACAACTGCGTCGTCTTGAAGCGTACGGTGCGAACCCGGGCGAATGCCACCCACGCCCCACACGACCCAGCGCCTGCCCATGTGGGCGCCACACCCGAAAACCGCCAGGTGGCCTCCCCCAGAATTGACCTTTGACCAAAGGCGCCGTCCTCCCCAGAAGAAACACTTTGTCGCAGTCGACCGTCGTCGGTGTCTCGTGCAGAAACCCTTGTGCCTCATCCCCCAGGCACACTGGATCCCAGACGCCGGATGGGTCAAAGATGGGGCAGTGATCGCCGCACGCGCTTTTTGCTGAAGCCGTCGGCGGAGGTTCGCATGCGGCGCAACACCCTCCCACCATCCTGTGACGTCGAGCGGTCCTCGACGACGGCCCTGCGGCGGGGAGACGTCCTGCGCCCATCGCCTTGGACGACGTCACTGCTTTCGATGCTGGCCACCGCGTGGTGCACCCTCGCCCTCCTCGTCGCAGCAACACCGTCGGCCCACGCCGACCCCGATGCCCAAAACGCGGATGCCCAACGGTCGGACGCCACGCCTTCCCCCACGTCGTCGCAGCCGGCGTGGCGCGTGGGCGTGTTGTATTGGTCTGAAACCATCGAAGGGCAGGTGGTCATGCGCCAGGGGCTGGAAGCGAAAGCCCAAGCCCTCAACGCCCAAGGCGGGCGCCAGTTGCAGCTCATCGCCAAGGTCGCTGGCGATGGCCCCGACGGGCAACAAAAGCAAGTGCGCCAGATGAACGCGCTCATCGACGACAAAGTCGACGCCATCATCGTGCAGCCCACCGACAACGCCGTGCTCACAGACGCTCTGCGGCGGGCGAACGCCGCAGGCATCCCCGTCGTGGCGTACGACCAGTACATCCTCGGGGGCGACCTGGCGTCGTACATCACCTCCGACAACCGGCAGGCGGGGCAGCTCGACGGCGAGTACATCGCGTCGCTCTTTGCCGACACCCACGAAGTGCGCCTGGTGCTCATCGAATACCCGCACGTGTCGTCGACGGTGGAGCGCTTGGATGGCTTTTTGCACGCCCTCGAAGCCCAGGGGCAGAAGTACAAGATTCTCAAATCGTACAAGGCGGTGGAGCCGGTCGCCGGCAAACAAGCTGGGCAAGCCATCCTGCGCGACTTTCCCAAACGCGGCAGCATCGACGTGGTGTTCAGCGTCAACGACGGCGGCGGCCTCGCCGTCGTCGAAGAACTCGCCGCGGCCGGCCGTGACGAAATCCGCGTCGCCACCATCGACGGCGACCCCACCAGCGTCGACAACATCCGCAAGCGCCGACTCACGGTCATCGACTCCGCGCAGTTTTGCGGCGCTCTTGGCGCCGAGGCCATGCGCGCCACCCACAAGCTGCTCCTCGGTGGCACCGTCCCGAAGCAGATGCTCATCCCGACTTTTCCCATCACGTCAGAGACTCTAGAACGCTACCCAGGCTGGGCGGCGCCTCTTCCATCCGCGTTCACCAAGCCGTGGCCCAGCACTTCGCCACGGTGGACGCCCCAGCCTCAGGTGTCTTTCGCTGTCCACCCCGACACCCCCTGACGCGGCCGCCCCGCACGACGCCACAGAACCAGGCGCGACGCTCTCCACCGACAGCGCCGCCTTGGCCCACATCGATCGTCGCATGGCCACTGCCTTTGGCGCCTACCTCGCGTTGGTGCTGGCCGGGGCGTTGTTGGCCACCACGTTGTTCTTTGCCACCGTCCGTCGCAGCGAGCACGCGACGTTGTCGACGAGCATCGCCACCACGGTGCGGCGGTCGGTCGACTCGGTGTCGTTCGCCGGCAACCACCACCTGCGCAAATTGCTGCAAGACATCGTCGCCGACGATCCCATGGTCGCCTACATTCGCGTGGTCACCGACGACGGCGTCATCGTCGCCGACGACACAGGGCAGCCCACCCGACGCGAAGCGGCCGCCAAAGACGCGCAACGTCGCGACCAACTGAAAACCCAGAGCCAGCACACCCAAGAGGTGACCTTCGGCAAAGAACGCGTGCTTGAGGTGTCGGTCGTCGAGACCACCGGCTTTGTCTCCAAGCCCCACATCATTCGCATCGGCGTCCGCCGGCCTCTGACCACCGAGCGGGTGGCCTCTGAGCTGGCCCCTCTGGTGGCGCTGTGGCTTCTCATCGCCTTGGTGTCGCTCCCCGTGGTGCGGGCGGTGTCGGCGCGCATCGGGGCGCCCGCCAAAGACCTCGCCAACATGTTCGCCGGCATCATGGACCGCGCGCCACTGTTTGTCGTCGTGGGCAACGGCACCTCTGCGCGGGCCGCGTCGCGGGCCTTCACCGACTGGGCCGACCTCGTCGGCGACGACGACGCCCCCTTGCCCCAGCTCTTTGACGACGACGTGCCCTTGGGCCTGTCGCACACCTTGCAGCTGCACATGATGGGGCAAGAAACGACGCTGGAGGGCATCCGGTTCGACGTCGGGCTCAAAGACGAGCAGTGCTACATCGGCCTCGACGTCACCCGCGAGCGTGAACTGCAAGAGCAACTGCGCCAAGCCCAAAAGATGGAGTCGGTGGGACAACTCGCCGGCGGCGTGGCCCACGACTTCAACAACCTCCTCACGGTCATCAACGGAGTCGCCGGGTTGGAGCTGCGCAACCCCGACGTCGACAAAGAGCTGCAAGAGAGCTTCGATGTCATCTTGCAAGCGGGCAAGCGCGCCGCAGACCTCACCCACAAGCTCCTCATCTTCTCGCGCCAACACGTGCAGCAGTTGCGGCCGGTGCACCTTGGCGAAGTCGTCGACGAGCTGGTGCCCATGCTCGAACGTCTGGTGCCCGAAACGTTGCGCATCGACGTCGAGCACGCCGCTCCCGCGCCCGCTGTGATGGCAGACCCCGGCCAACTCGAACAAGTGCTGGTGAACTTGGTGGTCAACGCGCGCGACGCGCAAAACGGCAAAGGCTGGGTGCACATCGGCATCGACGTCGCCGGCCCTCCGTCGCAGGCCACCAGCAACCTCGACGTTGAGCAATGGGTGCACTTGCACGTCTCAGACGGCGGCCCCGGCATTCCCGACGACGTCATGCCCCGGTTGTTCGACCCGTTCTTCACCACCAAAGAAGTCGGACAGGGCACCGGCCTGGGCTTGTCGACGGCGTTCGGCATCGCCCGTCAAAGTGGAGGCGCTCTGTGGGCGTCACGCCCGCCAGAAGGCGGCGCTCGCTTTACGTTGGCCCTGCCGGCGACGAGCGCCCAAACCGACCTGCCGTTGACGACGACGACCGAGGCCACACGCGGCCGCGGCCGCACGCTGCTCGTCGAGGACGAAGCCGTGGTGCGGCAAACGTTGGCCCGGCTGTTGTCGGCGGCCGGCTTCGACGTCACCGTCGCCAAGTCGGCCCACGACGCCATGACCTTGTTGTGCGCCGAGAAGCAGTCGTTCGACGTCATGCTCACCGACATCGTCATGCCCGAGATGTCGGGCACCGAGTTGGTGGCCCAGCTGGTCGACAAAGGATGTGCGCTGCCGGTGGTGTACGTGTCGGGGTATTCCCCCAGCGAGGTGCAACGCGAAGCCCAGCTGCAAGACGCCGTCGTCGTGCAAAAGCCGGTCACGCTTGCTTCGCTGCTCGACGGCGTTCGCCGCGTCGCTCCCCAGTTGCTCGTGGTCGACGACGACGACGATGACGACGCCGCGGCCTAGTCAGGGCCCGCGCGCTTCGCGGCGCCGGGACCCTGCCTTTAACGACCATTTGCAGTGGATGATGGCGTCGCTCCCTGCTGAGTGGCATTTGACTGCAAATGGTCGACGATGCCTGTTTCTCATCCTCACCGACGTCGTCACGTCGTCGTCAAACGGAGGTTTTGGGATGCGCTCTAGCTAGAACGGGTCCGTGCCGTAGGTCGTCCCGCGGTCGCCACCTTTCACCACTCGCACCCCTTGCTCAGCGTTGTGCCACAGCTGCTGCACGGGCGACTTCAGTGCCGCGTACTGCGCGCGTGGAATCCGGCGGGCGTCGAGGCGCATGTCACGCTCCAAGAAGAGGGTGCCGTCGGCCAACGTCCACGTCTCTTTGCCGGTGAACAGGTCGCTGCCGACGTTTTGCCCGACGGGCAGCGCGTCGACGCCCCAACCGTCGGGGAGCGAGATGGCCATGCGCAACTTCTCGGTGTAGCGGTGGTCGAAGAGCATGGGGTGCTGGCGTCCTTCACGCCACACCGAGGGCAGTGGACGGCCCAACAAGTCCGTCAGCATCAACGCCAGGGCGCCTCCTTTCTCGTCGGCGGCAGCGGTGTTGCCGAGGATGACCTGCAGCGTCAGCGTCGTGCCGGCCTTCTCCAACGACTTCTTCATGGGCACGACTTCGAGCCAACGCAGCTTCGACGAGTCGCGCGGCAGAAGGTGTTCTTTGACGCGCTCAGCGACGTCATCGGCCTTGCCCCCCTGCAAGATGAGCGAGCGCACCCGAGCAGCGTCGAGGCCGTTGAGCACAACCTTCAATTGCCCCGACACCGTCCCGGCCAACGACAAGGCCAACCGGTATTCAAACGACCGGCTGTTGGCCTCGGTGGGGTCTTCGGGGAGGTCGATGAACTCTGCCTCGACGCCACGCACCAAGATGCCGCGCTGGCCCTGCAGCGACCCGGGCAACCGCCCGGTCGGCAACAACGGCGTCGCCGGATCAATGAAGCTGTAGCGCCCGCCCATGGGCACGGCGATGACGACGTGGTTGAACGGCGCAGGCGACGGCAAGTCGGCCACCTGCGCGTGACTGCCCCGTCGCGACACCAGCACCGCATACCCGTCGACGCCCATGTGCCGCAGCATCGCCAACCCCAGCGACGTCTGGTCTTTGGCGTCGCCGACTTTGCGATTGGCGACTTCGCCCGCGCTGTGTGCCGGCAACGCAGCGAGGTTCAAGAACGTGGGCACGTCGTCGACTTGGTCTTGCAGAAAACGCTGCACCCGCTGGAGTTTTTGCCGCTTGGTGCCCGCCTTGCCGCCGAGGCTGCGCACCAGCTTTTTGGTGTCGGTGTCGGCGGTGTCTTTGCCCAACGTGAGCTGGCTGTACCAGCGGGCGACGTCGTTCCACGATTCGTACGCCGAGTAGCGCTTGCCACGAAAGGTGTAGCTTTTGAGCTGCACGTGCACCTGCTTGGCCAATGCCTCGTCGGCGGGACGTTTGTCTTCGGGGTACAGCGCCCGCACTTTGTTGAACACGAACGACAGCTTCTTGCCGCGCACGCCGGTGCCGCCGGCCTCCACCGACTTCACCTGGGTGGGAATGAGCGCCGGCCGCACGTCTTTTTTGACCTTGCCGTTCTCAAGCACGCGGTAGTCGACGTCGAACGCGTTGGGATGGTTGATGACCACCTCGCCCCGCTCGATGGGCAGCGGACCGCCCACGGTGAGGGGGTCGACCCAGCGGGCGTCGGTGTACACCCGCACGTAACTCACCTCGATGACGTCGCCCTTTTTCGCGCCCGACACCTTGGTGAGACGTCCGCCGACGTCGTTGTACATGGCAGCGGCTTTTTTGTGGTCGGCGAAGAGCTTCATGTCGACGGCGCGGTCGGGGGGCATTTGCACCTCGCTGCCGTCGGCGCGCAACACCCGCGCTTGGATGTGAAAGATGCGCGAGCGGTCGTCGAAAGGCACCAGCACCTTTTTGTATTGCTCAGCGTCGTCGGTGAGCAGCTGGATGCGTCGCGTGCGCATGAGTTCGGCGTAGGGCCGCTGCTTGTTGGGCGCGAAGGTGAAGGTGAGTTCAGCGCGGTCGAGCAACACGACGGCAGGGACGTCTGGATAGGCGGAGACATCGACGCGGCCGGCGTTGTGAAACTTCTCAAGCTTGGGACGTGGCGTCCCACAGCCGAACGCCAGGAGCAAAGCCGTGCCCAACGCGACCGTCCACGACGTGCGAAAAGCGCCGACGCTGCGACGCCCAAACGCGTGGGAAGAAGAACATGAGGGGGTGCGGTGCACCTCGGTCGTCGACGACAAAGCCATATCACTCACCGTTGCAGTCGACGCGAGCGTAGCAAGAAACCCCGGCCGGTGCGCGGGGTTGGCGTCGGACTGGCTCTCGTTGGGCGTCCATCCTGTCATGAAGGTGCACACAAGCTGACAACCGCATAAGGTGGCGCCGTTCGCTGCTGTCGCAGCGTGATCGCCTCGGCGGATGTGTCTGCTGGAGGCTTGTTCGCTGCCTGTCTCTTTGCCGAGCCTCTTTGCCGTGCCTCCTTGAAGGCGACCCCAACGCGATGATTCGACACCTCACCCGCATCGACGGCCGCTGCGCCATCTTCATCGAAGACGCCATCTTGGAGTTGCTCGGCATCGACGAGCAAACCCCGCTGGAGGTCAAAACCGACGGCACCGGCCTCATCATTCGGCCGCGCCAAGATGGCGCTCCGACGGTGTTGCCCACAGCGGCGCCTGCGGCCACAGAGCCGGCAGCCGCACCTGAACCTCCGGTGGCTCCGCCTGCGCCCACGGCCGACGCGCCCGACGCTGGAGGGCTGGACGAAGACCTCTTCGGCGACGACGACGTCGAGGTCTCTGACGCAGGAGCACAGCCGTTGCAAGCAGACGACTTGCAAGACGACGACCAGCAGGACGACTCTGCCGACGAGCAAGACGCTTTTGACGACGACGACGATGTCGACATGGACGACATTGAGGGCATCGACGACATCGACGTCGACGACGCCCCAGCAGCGCCCCCCGTCATCACGCCGCCGCCCCCGCCCGCCGACGCTGAAGCACCTGAGTTGTCGTCTGACCTCGACGGCGACCTCATGGGAGCGCTCGACGACGCGTTCGACACGCCGGCGCCGTCTGAAGACGATGCCCCCGTCGACGACAGCATCGGCGACTTCGACGAAGACCTCGACGAAGACGACTTGAAAGACCTTCCACCGCTGTCAAACGAGGGCGAAGCCCTTGGTGTTGACGACGACGACGACGATTTGTTTGGCGATGATGTCGACGACGAAGACGAAGACCCCGAGGCGGGCGACCTCTTTGACGATGTGCCCGACGACGACGAAAGCGAAGAATCGCTGTCGTCTGACCTGTCGAGCGAGAGCGACGAAGAGCCCATGGCGGCCGCGCCCCCCCCGCCTGCTCCCCCGCAGCCCGCGGCCCCGCCAGCACCTGACGACGACGACGACGCGAGCATCCCCGACGCGGATGCCTTCGCCAGCAGTGTGCCCGACGAGCCTGCCGCGGCTGAAGTCGTGGTGTTCTTGCAGGGCGACGAGATCGCCCGCACGCCACTGCGTGGTCCGCGGATGATCATCGGCCGTGAGTCCAAGGCCGACATCCACCTCGACCACCGCGCGCTCAGCCGCAAACACGCCGCCATCGAAAAGCGCGGCGCCGCCATCTGGGTGCAAGACCTCGGCAGCGCCAACAAGACCTACGTCAACGGCGACATGATTGAAGAGCCGGTGCGCCTGCACCAGGGCGACACCATCCAGGTGGGGCACTACGAGATCGTCCTCGAGGGTGTCGAACAGGCCGCCGCCAACACCCCCGTCGTCACCCTCGACGGCCCCGAAGGGTGCCACCGCTTCGCCATGGTCGGCGGCAAAATCACCATCGGCCGAGCCCAGGCCTGTGACATCGCCATCGCCCACAAGAGCATTTCTCGACGCCACCTGACCATCACCGTCGACGGCAACGCTTTCATCGTCGAAGACTTGGGCAGCCAAAATGGCGTCACCATCGACGGCGAACGCATCGAAGGTCCCACCCGCATTGACGCCGGTGAGCCCATCGAAATCTGCGAGTTCAGCCTCGTGCTCGGCTTTTTAGAAGACGAAGACGACGACGGTGGCGACGCAGCCCCCCGCAAGGAGAGCACCATGCTCATCGACCGCCGCAGCCTCGCCAAGGCCGCGTACGTCGACGGCGATTTCGAAAACGTGAAGTCGGCTGCAGTGTCGGTCGGCGGCGGTGGCAAAGAAGGCGGCACCGCCAAGGGCAAGGCCCGCAAACGGTAGTCTCGTCGGAGGCCTGGCTTCGCCTGCCTCTCGACGAGCCATTATCGGCCATTTGCAGCTGACGCTTTGGTCTGCTGCGTGGCCTTGGCTTTGTCGTCTGGCAGCTGCGGATTGGCCTTGTCGCTCTCTTCAAGCTTGTGGAGCACGCCGTCGCCGACAAAGGCTCCAATGACGACGACACCGAGCGTCAACGTGACCACCAGCAGCCGAAGCCGAGCGTCGGTGGCGATGCCCAGGTCGGTGAACGCCCACGCGCCGGTCTTCAGTCGGTCGTGCACATCGCCCGTCAGCACCGTGAAGTGCCAGGTGAGAAACACCTGGTAGAGCGCCATGCAGACGATGAGAATCTTCCAAGGCATGCGCATGGTGGCCTCTCTCGTCGTCGACGTCACCGAGCCGACAACAACGCGAGCGCGGCCCGGGTGGCCTTGCCGCGGTGTGAGATGGCGTGTTTCTCGTCGGGCGACAGCTCGGCCATGTGCCGCTCGGGGTGCGCCTGCGGGATGAAGTACGGGTCGTAGCCAAACCCGCCGTCGCCTTTGGCGTTGGGGGCGATCCACCCTTCGACGGTGTCGAATGCTTCGATGACGTCGTCGTCGCCCACCCGCCGCACACAAATGGCGCAGGCGTAGCGCGCGGTGCGCTCCTCGTGGGGCTTGCCGTTCAACATCTTCAACAGAAGCGCGTTGTTGGCGTCGTCGCCCTCGCCGGCGTCGTGGTCGAGGGCGAAGCGCGCCGAACGCACGCCGGGGCCCCCGTCGAGCGCGTCGACGATCAAGCCACTGTCGTCAGCGAGGATGGCCCACACCTCGTCGACCTGGCGGCGCTCGACGAGAGCGGCGTGGATGGTGTCGACCTTGACTTGGGCATTGCCCGCAAAGGTGTCTTTGTCTTCGATGATGTCGACGTCGTCGAGCTTCATGTCGCGCAAGGTGCGCACGACGAAGGCGCCGTCGGCCATGGCATCAAGCTCTTTGCGCTTCTTGTCGTTGTTGGTGGCCAACAGCAGCACACGACTCACGACGCCGCCTCCAACGCAGCGTCTTGCGCGGCGCAGATGCGGGCGATGGCCTCCATGCCCTCGTCGAGCATGGTGTTGAGCTGGTCGCGACGCAGGGGTGCGCCTTCAGCCGTGCCCTGCACTTCGATGATGCTGCCGTCTTTGCGCGCCACCAGGTTGAGGTCGGTGTCGGCGGCGCTGTCTTCTTTGTAGTTGAGGTCGGTGAGCACTTTGTCGTCGAGGATGCCCATGGACACCGCCGCCACTTGCCCCTTGAGGATGTCTTCGTACTTCTTGGCCTTCATGTCGCCTGGGCGCTTTTTCATGAGGGCGCGGACGCACAACACCACGGCGACGTACGCGCCCGAGATGCACGCGCAACGGGTGCCGCCGTCGGCTTGGATGACGTCGCAGTCGATGTGAATGGTGCGGCGGCCGAGCTTGTCGACGTCGACGACGTTGCGCAGCGAGCGCCCGACGAGCCGTTGGATCTCCATGGAGCGGCCGTCGGTGCCGCCTTTGTCGCGTCGTTTGCGGCTGTGGGTCGACGCGGGGAGCATGCTGTACTCGGCCGTCATCCAACCGCCGCCGCTGTCTAGGCGAAACGGCGGCACGCGTTCTTCGACGGTGGCGGTGACCATGACTTTGGTGTTGCCAAACGACACGAGCACGCTGCCGGGGTGGTGAATGATGGCGCCGGTGTCGAAGGTCAGCTCGCGCAGCTGGGTGAGTTCGCGTCCGTCGTGTCGCATGGGAGTCTCCTGGTCTTTCGTCGTCGACGTCGTGCCCTGCTGGTGCATTCAAGTAAAGGGCCAAGCCACAAAAAAGCCCCAGCCGAAGCCAGGGCATTTTTGCGTGGACACCGACGTCGTCAGAAGGCGCTTTCGTCGAGCTCGGTGATGTCAAGGGAGCTCGACTCGACGAGCTTGCGCGCCAAGGTGAGGCCAGGCAGCACGTTGTCGGCGTAAAACTGCGCCGAGGCAATCTTGCCATCGTAGAAGCTGCGGTCGGCTTCGCTGGCGGTCTCGCGCTTTTCGGCAGCGACGACAGCGTGCTCGATGAGGAGCCAGCCGATGGTCAGCTCGCTCAGCGCGTAGAGCATGCGGTTGCCCTGCAGGCCGACGTGGTAGAGGTCTTCACCCATCTTGCCCATGAGGGCCATGAACGCACCTTGCACGTCTTGCAAGCCACGCTGCAGACGGTCGCGCATGCCTTTGAGGGCGTCGCCGCCGCGGTTGTCGTCGAGGAGCTTCTGCATCTTGCCGAAGAGCACCTGCAAGGTGGCACCTTGGTCGCGGGCGATCTTGCGGAACAACAGGTCGAGCGCCTGAATGTGGGTGGTGCCCTCGTACAACGTGTCGATCTTCTGATCGCGGATGTATTGCTCGATGGGGTAGTCGGTGCAGTAGCCCGAGCCGCCGAACACCTGGAGTGCGTCGGCCAACAACGGGTAAGCGCGGTCGGAGCAGTAGCCCTTCACCATCGGCAACAACAGGTCGTTGTATTTGTTGAGCGCCTTGATGTCGTCTTTGCTGCCGCCCTCGGCCTCAAGGAGCTTGATGTCGTCTTGCACGCGCGAGGTGTGGAAGCACAGCGCGCGCATGCCTTCGGCATGGGCCTTGAGGTTGATGAGCATGCGACGCACGTCGGGGTGCTGCAGAATCGCCACGCGGGGGGCCGACTTGTCCATGATTTGGCGCAGGTCGGCGCCTTGCACGCGTTCTTTGGCGTACTCCAGCGCGTTCAAATACGCCGTCGACAACGTCGACATCGACTTCACGCCGATGCTCATGCGGGCGTGTTCGATGACGTGGAACATTTGACGAATGCCGTCGTGCACTTCGCCGACCAACAGGCCTCGACAGGGGATGTCGTCGCCACCCATGGTGAGTTCACAGGTGGCCGACGCCTTGATGCCCATCTTGTGTTCGATGCCCGTGACCTTCACGCCGTTGCGCTCTCCGAGGCTGCCGTCTTCGTTGACCCAGAACTTGGGCACGATGAACAGGCTCAAGCCCTTGGTGCCGCCTTGGGCGCCTTCAGGACGCGCGAGCACCATGTGCACGATGTTGTCGGGAATGTCGAAGTCACCGTTGGTGATGAACCGCTTCACGCCTTCGAGTTCGTAGACGTCGCCTTCGATGTGCTTGGCCTTCGAACGGCCAGCGCCCACGTCGGACCCGGCGTCGGGCTCGGTGAGCACCATGGTGGCGCCCCACTTGTTGTCGATCATCGGCTGCACGTAGCGCTTGCGCTGCGCTTCGGTGGCGAGCTCGTCGATGATGCGCGCCATGAACGTGCCGAACTGGTAGAAGCACGCGTTGGCGTTGGCGCCGGCGGCAAGCTCAAAGCCGGCCCACACCACAGACGGAGGCGCTTGAAAGCCGCCGTACTCTTCTTTGACCTCGAGCATGTGCCAGCCGGCTTCGTACCAGGCTTGGATGGACTCCTTCAGCGACGGGGGGAGACGCACGGTGCCGTCGTCGTCGAGGGTCAGGCCCACGCGATCGGAGTCGGCGAAGCTCTTGGCCATCTCTTTTTGCACGAAGGCTTCGAGCGCCGTGAGGGTCTCTTTCGCGGTGGTCTCGTCGAGGGTGTTGAACCCACCTTTGCCCAGCACCTCGTCGCCGAGGTTCGACACTTCGAAGAGGTTGAAGAACAAATCGCGGAGGTTGCTTTTGTAGTGGCTTTCAGTGCTCATGTGGACTCCAAAGAAGACGTCGCTGCGGCGTTTCGCCTGTTGAGGCACCTCAAGTTCGTCGGGCGCGCAAAGGCTGCTCGTGGCAGCGGCTCCGCGACAGAGGTGTGTCAAACGGTTGTCTGTATGTTGACATACGAGTCAAAGAGACAAATCGCAAGCGTGCTTCACTTGTTGACATTAAAATCAACACCAGCATGATCCCCATGCGCCAGCTGTGAGCAGCTGGACTCAAACGCCGGTTGGCAGAGGGGGATGGACACCACGCTGAGCGTTGCCCAACACATGACGCGGATCGCGACTCGCAGCGGACGCATCTTGGGAACGTGTGGAGGCGGGGCCCCATTTCTCGACGACAAACGGCACAGCCTAAGGCGTGAACCACGCCTTGCGAGGAAGTTATGGCCACGAAAAAAACCAAACAAAGAAAACCCGTGAAGGTGCAAAAAGGCCGCGGTGCCGCCATTGTCGACGGCAGCCGCACCCCCTTCTTGCGTTCGAACGGCGCCTACCGCACCCAGATGTCGCACGATCTCGGCCGCTACGCCGTCAGCGGTCTGCTGTCGAAGACCGGCCTCGACCCAGAGGTGGTCGACCAGCTGATCTACGGCACCGTCGTGCAAGACCCCCGCACGTCGAACTTGGCGCGTGAGGTGTCCCTCGGCGCCGGCATCCCGCAGTCGGTGCCGTCGTTCACCACGACGCTGGCGTGCATCTCGGCCAACGTCGCCGCCACCACCGCCACCGACGCCATTCGCGCCGGGCAAATCGACACCGCCATCGTCGGTGGTGCCGAGTCGTTCTCGGATCCGCCCATTCGCCTGTCGAAAAAACTGCGCCAAGCACTGGTGAAGATGCAGAAGGCCAAAGGCCCTGCCGACTACCTCAACATCATGAAGCACCTGGGGCCCAAAGACCTCGTTCCCGACATTCCGTCGGCGGCGGAGTTCTCGACGGGGCTCACCATGGGCCAAAGCTGCGAGCGCATGGCCAAGAACTTCGGCATCACCCGCGAACAAGGCGACGCTTTCGCCGTGCGTTCGCACCAGTTGGCAGCACAAGCATGGGAAGACGGCCTCCTCGACGACGAGGTCGCCGCCGTGCAACTGCCGCCCAACTTCGACGCCATTGAACAAGACGATGGCCCCCGCGGCGACTCCACCATGGAAGGCGTCGCCAAGCTGCGTCCTGCATTCGACAAAGCGTTCGGCACCATCACGGCCGCGTCGTCGAGCTTTCTCACCGACGGCGCGTCTGCCGTGCTGCTCATGAGCGAAGACCGCGCCGACGAACTTGGTTACGAGAAGAAAGCCATCATCAAAGACTACGTCTACACGGCGTCCGATCCCTTGGATGAGCTCCTCCTCGGCCCCGCCCTCTCCATCCCCAAACTGCTCGACCGTGCCGGCCTCTCCGTCGACGACATCGACGTCTGGGAGATCCACGAGGCGTTCGCCGCCCAAATGGTCGCCAACTTGGAGTGCATGAAGTCGGACATCTTCGCCAAAGAGCGCTTTGGCAAAGACAAGGCCTACGGCGAGATCCCCGACGAGAAACTCAACATTTGGGGCGGCAGCCTCTCGCTCGGTCACCCCTTTGGTGCCACCGGCGGCCGACTGCTGACCACCGCGGCCCGCCGTTTGCAAATGTTCAACCAACGCTACGCCGTCATCGCCGGCTGTGCTGCGGGCGGACAAGGCTCGGCCATCCTCCTCGAGAACCCCAACTTGTGAGCGCGTTCTTCAACGACTTCACGATGACGCCCACCGTTCGGTGACGACGTCATCCACCCACTTTTGATGAGTTCGTCTCATCCACAGGAGCCATGACCATGGCCAAAAGCAAAACCAACGAACGTGCTGTCCGCCTCGAGGTGAAAGACAGCATCGGTGTCATCACCTTCGACATCCCCGACGCCAAGGTGAACACCCTCTCTGAAGCCTCCGCCAACGACCTCATGGAGGCCTTCGACACCGCCTCCTCCGACGGCAACGTCACCGCCATCGTCCTCATCTCGGGCAAGAGCGACAACTTCATCGCTGGCGCCGACATCGAGATGCTCAAGGCGTGCACCTCGAAAAACGAGATCCAATCTCTGTCGCGCGGCATGCAAGAGCAGCTCATGAACCTCGAGCAGAGCGACAAACCCGTCGTCGCCGCCATCCACGGCGCCTGCCTCGGCGGCGGACTCGAAGTGGCCCTCGCTTGCCACTACCGCATCGCCACCGACCACGCGAAGACGGTGTTGGCCCTCCCTGAAGTCATGTTGGGGCTGCTCCCCGGCGGCGGCGGCACGCAACGCCTGCCCGAACTGGTGGGCCTGCAAGACGCCCTCGACATGATGCTCACCGGCAAGAACATCCGTCCGCACAAGGCCAAAAAGATGGGCCTCGTCGACGCCGTCACCGAGCCTTTCGGCCTCGAGGTATCGGCCATCTCTGCCGCCAAGCGTCTCGCCGCCGGGGAGTTGAAGCGCAAGGTGCATGAGAAGAGCCAGAAAGACAAAGCGCTCGAAGACACCGGTGCCGGACGTGCCCTGGTGTTCAAGCAGGCGCGCTCGATGATCATGGCCAAAACCATGGGCTTGTACCCCGCACCTTTGGCCATCCTCGACGTCGTCGAAGAAGGTCAGAACAAGGGCCTCGACAAGGGGTATGCGCTCGAGAGCGAACGCTTTGGTGAGTTGGGCATGACGCAAGAGGCAGAGAGCCTCATGAGCCTGTTCTTCGGCCAAACCGCGCTGAAGAAGAATCGTTTTGACGCTTCTGGAATCGACGTAAAGACCGTTGGCGTCCTCGGCGCAGGGCTCATGGGTGCTGGCATCGGCTTGGTGTCGGTGCAAAAGGGCCACCGCATCCTGCTGAAAGACATTTCTCTCGACGGCGTGGCCCGCGGCAAAAAGCAGATCTTCAAAGAGCTCGACAAGAAGGCCCGCCGCAAGGCGATGACGACTTTCGAGCGCGACCGGCTGATGTCGCAGGTCATTGGCAAGACCGACTACGCCGGATTCAAAGCCGCCGACCTCGTCATCGAGGCCGTCTTCGAAGACCTCAAGCTCAAGCATCGCGTGGTCAAAGAGGTCGAGGCCGCCACCCGCGACGATTGCATCTTGGCCACCAACACCTCGGCGTTGGAGATTTCGAAGATTGCAGAAGCGTCTTCACGACCTGAAAACATCGTCGGCATGCACTACTTCTCACCCGTGCACAAAATGCCGCTGCTCGAAGTCATCACCACCGACAAGACGACGAAGAAGGCGGCTTCTGTCGCCGTCGAGGTCGGCCTCAAACAAGGCAAGACGGTCATCGTCGTCAAAGACGGCCCCGGCTTCTACACGACGCGGATCTTGGCGCCGTTCCTCGACGAGGCAGCGTTCATCGCGCTCGAGGGCATGGACCTCCACGACTTCGACAAAGCGATGAAGAAGTTCGGCTTCCCCGTCGGGCCCATCACCCTTCTCGACGAAGTTGGCTTGGACGTCGCCCACCACGTGAGCGTCGACATGGGCCACTTCTTTGAAGCCCGCTGGGGCGAGCGCGATGCCTCTGCCTTGGCCGCCATGGTCAAAGCGGGCTACCTCGGCCGCAAGGCAGGCAAGGGATTCTTCGACTACGAAGCGGCCGATGACGATGGTGCCATCGACTCGCTCAAGAAGTTCGTCAAGAAAGCGGCCGGCAAGAGCGAAGGCAAGCCCATCAACCCAGGTGCGCTCGAGATCTTTGCCGCCCACGCCGACGTCGAGTCGGGCAGCAAAAAGTTCGACCTCACCGAAGTGCAGAACCGCATGGCGTTGCGCATGGTGAACGAAGCCATCTTGTGCCTCGAAGACGGCATCTTGTCGTCGCCCGTCGACGGCGACATTGGCGCCGTGTTTGGCTTGGGCTTCCCTCCCATGAGAGGCGGCCCCTTCCGCTACGTCGACACCGTCGGTGCCAGCCGCATCGTGGGCCAGATGGAAGATCTCGCCTCCCGCTACGACAAGCGCTTCGCACCTTGCGAGTTGCTCATCGAGCACGCCAAGAAGGGCAAGCGCTTCCACGCATCTTGACGATGTGCGCTCGGCGCAATCGATGTCCACGAACGGCCCCTCCTCGCGAGGGGCTTTTTCGTGTCGTCGTCGTCGTGTGCCGTCGAGGCTGGCGGCCAAGTGCTCTACGATGCGGCCCAGATCTCCCTCGCATCCGTCTGGATGCTGACCTGTTTCTTTGGAGTGCCCGATGACCCCCAGCTTTGCTTCTCCGCACGCTCTTCGGCGGCTGTGCCTCCTCGTGGGCGTGGGTTGCCTTCTGCTCAGCGGTTGCGACGGCGGCCCTGGAACAGCCGAGCCAGCGCCCGGTGAACCTGCGCCAGGCGAGCCCGCCGTGTCGCCCGAACCTGGTGAACCCGACGTTTGCGTCCCGCTCACCTGCGATGAGGCCGGCGCCGGGTGCGGCAGCCTCGCCGACGGATGCGGCGGCATACTCGACTGCGGCACCTGCGCCGAGGGGCTCACTTGTGGGGCTGGCGCCCCCAACGTCTGCGGCGAAGGCAGCTGCGAACCCCTGACGTGTGACGACGAAGGGCGCGAATGCGGGCAAATGTCAGATGGCTGCTCGACGGTGTTGGACTGCGGCGCCTGCGACGACGGCACCTGCAGCCCACAAGGCGTCTGCTGTGCACCCACCACGACGTGTGACGACGCCGAATGCGGCGACATCGACGACGGTTGCGGACATGTGTTGAACTGCGGTGGCTGCCCGGCAGGCGAAACCTGCGGCGGCACCAGCCCCAACACCTGCAGCTCCGAGATGTGCACGCCGACGACGTGTGCTGCTGTCGGTGCCGAATGCGGCGCCTTGTCGGACGGGTGCGGCGCGGTGCTCGCCTGTGGCGAATGCGACGCCCCGACGACGTGTGGTGGCGCTGGCGTCGACAACCAATGCGGCGCCACCTGCGACCTCGGCTGCCCCGTTGGGTTTACCTGCAGCACGCTCGGGTCTTGTGAATCCGACGGAGGGCAGCTGACGTCCATCGACATCCCGGCGTACCCTGTCGTCAACATCTCCCCGTCGGTGACGATGAATGGGCAGACGCCGCAGAAGTTCATCCCTGGCGAAGACGCCTGTGTGCGCGTGACGTTCTACCCCCTCGGCGACAACGGCCTCGACAGCTTTGCCGACTGGGTGTGTGAGTCGGACGGCTGGCAAATGCCAGCAGCGACGGTGTTCGCCGGCCGCTACCGCGTCGACGTCCGCAGCGGAAGCAACGCGCAGTTCGCGCCGAACAACGTCACGGTCATCGAGGACATCTTGCTGCAGTAGTCACGTCGTCCCGGCGATGACTCCTCAGCCCCGCACCACATGCGCCGCTTGCAGCTGCGCATGATGGCCGCGGAGTGCCTGCGTCTTGTCTCGCAGCGCGATTTGCTGACCGCGAGGCAGCGTTGTCCAGTTCGACCGGCGCTCCCTCTTTTTCATCCTCGGGAGATTCGACAGTTCCAAAAACGTCTGCAATGAATCCCACTCCGTCCACAATGCCTCATACGACAACAGCAATACGGGATATGCAGCCGCCCCCGTGGTCCACGCCGCAAACTGCGACTCCCAGCCGAACGACGCCTCCAGCGTCTTCTTCGACGACAGCCACGGCTCCAACGCTCCGCCGTAGAGCTTGGCCGCAACGTCGTCGACCGTTGTTTGCAGGTCTCTAAGCTGTTGCTCTCGAGCGGCTTTGCGCCGTCTGTGCTCCACCAGCACGTCGTCGTCTACGTCGCGGCCGTCGGGGTGTTGCCAGTCCCCCTGCCCGATGTGCACCAGGCCATGTTGGCGCACCGTTTGCTGCCAGGCATCCAAAGGGGACACCTGCAGTCGCGTTGGAATGGCGTCGTGGGCGTGCGCGGCGTGAAGCGCGTCGTTGCGCCGGTGAAACAGACTGAGGAGCGCGTTGTCGACGTCACCGTAGACGAATACGGCACAGCGCACCGTCGGCAACGGCGGTGGGTGCGACGCATGCTTCAGGGGGTTCCACATGCCGGATGGACGGTTCAGCCGCAGCGAGGTGTGCTCTTGCAGGTGCCGCATCAACCGCGTCGAAGCCACGCCACCTTGCGAACACACCAGCACGTCAGGAGGCACATCGTCGTCGTGCAGCCACATCACGGGTCGGCCACGTCAGGCAACGCGTCCTCGCGACGTTGGTGAAAGTAGTCGACGCACCAGGCATGCAATCCCGGCTTCGAAGACGCCCACACGTAGGCCCCCGATGGCCCCACCCTGAGGTCGACGTCGGGGTCGTAGTCGTGCTCCTGCAGCACCGTCAGCCGCTCGTGGTAGCGGCGGTCTTCTTTGCTGCCGTGCCAGAGGTGAAAGACGGTGCCCTCGGTGAAGCCGACACTGCCGTTGACCTCGTCAAACACCCCTCGCGCCCAGCGCTGGAGATGGGCGTTGGCCTTGGCGCTCAATCGGTCAGAATGAATGACGTCGGGCCCCGCCAAGAAGGCATGGGCGATGTTGAGGTCGGCGTTGCCCAGGATGTTGGCGTCGTACAAACCATGCGCCTGCAACAGCGACCGGCGTGCCGCCCACGCGTATCCGCTGTGGCCATGGCGCAGGTAGCCGTCGAGGACGTCTGGGCCTTTGGCCCACATGCCGTATGCGATGGAATGCAGCACCTCATGGTCGCCGTTGCCCAGCGGGAGGGCGTCGATGTCGACGTGGTCCTCGTCGGGGAGCAGGCGCACGCACCTTGAAAACGGCTGCACGACGACGACGTGCTCCAACCGTTCTGCGGTTTGGTGCACCCAGCTATCGTTGGAGAACAACACATCAGCGTCGAGCCACACCACTTTGTCGCAAACGTTGGGAAGGTGGTCGAGCGCGACGTTCAACAGCCGCTCTTTCTGCCAGAGGACGTCGCCATCCTCGACGTGCACCACGGGGTAGGACGGATCGTCAGACGACAACTCGGGCCCAGCGTCGACGCTGACCTGCTCCACCGTCAGCACCGGCAGGCCCTGACGCCGCATGCCCTGCAAGAAGCGGTCGTAGTTCTGCTTTTTGTTGGCGTAGCCGGCGGGGTTGAAGTGGGTGGTGATGCCCCACATCGTGCCCGGCAGGGCAGCTCGCTTGGTGGGCGGGGTCCACGTTGATGTCCGTCGCCACGCCGCCGCTTTGCGCAGCTGGCGTCCCACGTCGGCAGCGCGCGCAACGTCGACGCCCAGACGGGTCTGCAAAACGGTGGCGATGTCGGCGGCGTGCTGGGTGCACAGCGCTTCGCGCAGCTGCTTGCTGTGGCGTTGCTGTTGGCGCTGGACGTCTGTCTTGCGTCTGTGGAGTTTGTGGCCCTCGACGTCGAGCACCCCCTCGTCGGAGCCCAACGTGCGCGCGCGGCTGACCCACTCGAACGCTGGGTCCCCTTCGCCCGACAGCTCTGGATGCCAGCCACCGAACGCCTGCCAGACCCCAATGTCGACGACGAGACCGCCCTTGCCGAACGCGATGTCCGTCGGCGTCACTGACAGATGTTCTCCCCGTCCCAAGGCGTCGGTGTCGGCTTTCGCCAGCGACGTCAGCCGTCGGCAAGGAGACACCACCGCCGCCTGGGTGTTTTTCAGCTGGGCCAGCACCTCTCCCACGTCGACGAGGACATCGACATCGTGCACCCACACCCGTTGTGTCGACGGCGTCGCACAGGTGGCCACCGCGTGGTCGACCAATGCTGGACGCGGCCAGCTCGGCCCCTCGGTGGCGACTGTGAGGTGCTCACAGCTCGCATCGCACATTTCAGCAAATGTCGAACCAGAGCTTTTCAGTGGTTCGACCACCACCAGCCGCAGCTCGCTCAGGTGGGGCCGAAAACGTTGCAGCTGCAGCCAAAGGTTGCGCTTCTCGTCGTCGATGCCTTTGGCATCGGTGGAGGCACCGACCGCGATGACGACGAGAATGGAGACGTCAGCTGGCATCCGCCATCTCAACACCTTCCGACTCTGCCAGCGCTTCGGCCGCCGCCGCCTCGGCTTCGGCCATCTCGGCGGCCAGCACTGCAGCGGCCGCGACGGCTGCGGTGGCGTCGTCGGCGCCTTGTCCGTCGTCGGCAGCTTCGTCGGCGCGTCCCCAGTCTTTGTCGGCTTGTTTGAACCAGTCGTAGTTCTGGCGCTCCTGGCCTTGCTCTTCGCGAAACGGCTGCACGTCCTCGATGACTTCTCGGCAGAATCCGTCGTAGGGCATGCCCTCCTCCGAGCAGTAGCCAAACACATCGAACGGCAAGAACACGTCGTACTCGACCATGTAGTGGTCGTAGCGGTCCCAATCGTCGTGCTCATAGACGCCAGTGCGCATTCGACGTACGAACCGTCGGCGCTTGGTCGTCGACGCGCGCTTCATCTTCGGCACCTGCACCAGCCATTTGCTCTTGTCGCCGCTGAGGCGGTCCCACGGCTTGCGCTCCCACAACGAGCCCACCCGCGAGATGCTGCTGATGCGTTTTTGCCGGTCGTCCATCTCGCGCTGCAGGTGGTCGCGAATGTTCATGAGGTACGTCGCCTTCGCCTGCAGGCCGTGGAGCTTGGCCAGACCCTTGCGGCCGGGATGGGCTTGCAGCGCCTTGTGCGCCGCACGGGCGTCGACGTCGGCCAACACCGCGAACAGCTGCGTTTGCATCTCGCCCTGCAACCGTCGGTCGAAGTGGTGCAACCAGGCGTCGAGATCGGCGGCTTCGCGCACCAACCCCTGCAACGTCACCAACCGCTCGCGGGCGTCGTTGAGGCCCGCGTTGGCCGCGTTGCTTTGGTCCAACGCGCTTTGATGTGCTGCTTCGAGTTCGTCCCACATCTCGAAGCCCAACAACTTGCAGGCCTTCGACTTCGCCATCTGCAGGCGGGTCTCACCAAATGTGACGACGTGAAAGAAGTTCTTGAAGCCCCCCTCCCCTTTCATCTCTTCACGGTTCTTCACCCACAGGTAGGGTTCCACCGCGAACTTCTCCAGCGCGGCAATCGCCGCTTGTGACAGCTGCTCCCGGTCTCTGACCTCGACGACCAGCGCGCCATGTTCGCCGTCGCCCAACAACGCACCCCGCTGTTGAAAGCTGGCGTTCTCCTCGATGGCCGCCCGTCGTTTCTGTCGGGCTGGCTGCCGCGCCTCATTCTCCTCGCGCATGGCGCTCAAACTCGGGGCGATGCCCAACGCAGCCGACAACGTGTCGAGCGTCGTCGGAGACACATCCACCAACAGCGCAGCAGCGGCTTCGTTGCGTGCCACGTCGAGCTGCCGCTGCACCTCCGCCAGCTGCTCCACCGTCTCGCGAAATTCTTCTTCGAACTCGTTCTTCTGCGAGCGGTACTCCTTCACCGCCGCAGTTGCCGCTTTTGCGCCCTCGCCTTTGGTCTTCATCCCGACTCCCTCGCGCTTGAAGCGGCCGCAGCCACCTCGTCCAAAAATGTCGTCGCTGTCAGCACCCTGGCGGGCGTCATCTGAGACAGCATGTGCACTGCACTCGGCTCTTCGTCGACGCCGTCGGCCAGCATCATCGACACCTGCCGCAGGTCTTTGCGCCGCACATGCGCTCGCAGCCACGGCAACACCTGCAGGCGCTCGAGCCACAAGTCGGCACAGGTGAGCCAGGCATCGCGCAGCTGCCGCTCTTCGACGTCGTCACGCACCCGCACCCCCGAGGCGAACGCATGGAGCACATCGAGGGCATCGTCGTCGTCTTCGACGACACCGTGCTCCAAACAAGCCCGCATCGACGACGCCAGCCGTGCGGCAAACCGCATGTCGGTGTCGGCAGTGTCGACGCGTTCGCGCCGCTTGTCGTCGACGAGTGAGACGTCTTGGGCGCAGCGCTCCCATGCTTGCAGCCATTGCACAGCGCTTGAAAAGTCGTCGCCGGCAAACGCCGAGCGCAAAGCCACCACGTCGTCGAGACTTTGGGCTTGCACGGCGCATCCCGGCACCGACGCCGCCAGCCGCAGCAACTCCACCGCGCCGAAGAAGGCACCGTTGTCGAGGTCGCGTTTGGCCAACGTCGACGACACCGCCGCGTAGGTGGGCTCTTCAAACAACTTGTCGACGGCCGCATTGATGTCGCCGGTGCTGGGCATGACGTCGTCGACAAACGCCGACGGCATCAGGCCGAGATGCCAACCACGCTCGACGCCGTGGGCGACGCGTTCGTCTTGGCGATCCATCCCCCGACGCTGCGCATAGAACACCGACGGCACCTGCGCCGCCAACAGCTCATGGTAGGTGTTGTAGCCGGCGGCGCTGAGGGCGCCGTGCACACCGCCAAACACCCGCCACACATGGGGCGACGTCAACGGCGTGATGTTGGGGCCACGTCGCACGGGCCCCGTCCACAGCGGCCCGTACCCCACCAGCAGATGCACGTCGTCACGGGCGTGCAGGGCGTCGATGACGACGTCGAGCATCCCGCCCGTTTTGCCCCCGCCGCCGGCCGAGACGTAGAGCACTTTCTTGCCGTCTTCGATGGCGAACGCGTCGCGCACCTGCGACGGTGTCATCAAGTCTTCACGGCGAACGTTGTGCACCTTGCCCACGAAGCGGCAGCGGCTGCCCAATGCGACACTCGACGGATGCCGCGCCGCCGCATCGGCGTCGTCGGGGACAAGCACGCGGTCGTACAACTTGAGGTGGGCGCTGTGCATGGCGCTCGCCTGCTGCTTCTCGTCTTTGTGGCGGTCGACGAACGCCGTCTTCTGGGCGTAGCTGCGGCAAAACGCGAACTCCTGAAAGGAGCCCTCAGGCACGGTGTCCATGACCAACACGTCGGGCCGCATCCCGGCCACCAAGTTGCTGATGAAGAGCTTGCTGTCGGCAACGAAGGTCGCCCTGTCGACGTCGAGCGCTGCCGCAGACGACTTGGAGGGCAGCTTGTACACGAGGAAGTCGTTGGCGACATGGGAGGCATCTGACGTCGTCACCACCGCAAAATGCGTCGGCACCCCCAAGATGTCGCACAGCGCCTTCGCTTGGGTCATCAACGCCAACTGCCGCGACAGGTGGCCCAGCCCTGTGCCGTTGATGGCATAGAACAACATGCGCAGGGGTCGACGCTGACGGGCGTTCACGTTCGGCTTCTCGAAGAGGGAGACGCTCTACAAAGCTCGGCAAAAAGTCGCCGTGCGCTTCTAGGCAAAAGACGACTCTTGGTACAGCTGCTCAAGGCGGGGGTGCAGCGGCTGGGGTTCGACGGCGGCCAAATCCTGCACACTCTGGTCGATGATGGCTTTGTCGTCGTCGGTGATGCCAAACGCCGCACACAACTCTTGGTAGAGCTTTTCTTCAGCGGCATGCAGCTCGTCGTCGATGTGCGCCATCGACGCCGCCCGCAAAGCGACGAAGAATTTGTCGGCGTAGACGTTGAGGCCCGACGCCAACGCTGGGACGTCTTTGTCTTTGGCCTCGTCCAACAGCCCGTCGACGGTGTCGCCCTCGCCGAGAAACGGCTGCAAGAAGGCGCGCTCCTCGTCGGCGATGGTGCCGTCTGCCAAAGCCATCTTGGCCATCACCAACAGCAAAGAACGTTGTGCGCTCATGACGTCTCCCACCCACCACGGCGGTCGTCGCCAGCGGCGAGGCGACGCTACCAACCCTCGTGGGTGAAATGCACGTCGGCCGCCTGCCTGCAGCCCAACACCTCGTCAAAACAACGCCAGCTGCTCCCGCAACTTGGGCACCTGCAGGTCGACCCCTGCCTCTTGAAACAACGGCGCCACCGCCACCAACGTCTCCGGGGCGATGACGTCGTCGGGCTGGTGCACGAAGAAATACGCGTCTTGCACACCTTGACGACGCCAATCCAACAGACGCTCCACCCACCGCTCCAGCCGCGGCAGGTCTTTGTTGACGTCACCTTGCCCCGCAAAGCGCACCATCACCGTCGTCGACGTCAGTGTGCCGTGGCACACGTCGCGACGGCCGCCGGTGTCGGTGATGACGGTGCCCACCTGATGGCGCACCAAAAGCTTGGCCACCTCGCGCTGCAAATACTGCCGCTTGAAGATGTCTTCGGCGCGAAACTCGACGACGACGGGCACGTCGCTCGGCCACGCGTCGAAGAACGCAGCCAGCTCGGGCAACGCCGCCAACCCAAACGTCGGAGGCAGCTGCACAAACACCGGCCCCATCCGAGGACGCACCAGCAACATGTCGTCGAGAAACCGTTTGGCATCGTCGACGTTGCGCGACAGCCGCCCTTCGTGGGTCACCGGCTTTGGCAGCTTTGGGCAGAAGCGAAAGCGATCCGACGTCTGCGCCATCCACCGCGTCTGCGTCGCCACGTCGGGGGTGTTGTAGTGCGTGGCGTTCAACTCGATGGCGTCGCACGCCTCGGCGTAGTGCAAAAGGTACGACGTGGGCGGTGTCTTCGGCGGGTAGAACTTGCCCACCCAGTCGGTGCGCGCCCACGCCGGCATGCCCAACCGCAACCAGCCGGGCGTGCCCATGTCGACGTCGAGACCCTGCTGTTCGCGTCGACGCTGCAGCAACATCGACGACGCCTCCGCCAACGGCGGCACGCTGTAGTCGACGGTGGAGGGATCTGTCGCTTTGCCAAACTTCACGTCGGCATCATGCCCTGCGCTTTGGGCGTGACAATGGCGTCGAATGCGCCTTGCCAACCACAGGTGTCGGCCCCATCGTGACGTCGATTCGCCCGCCCGCGAGGTGCACGTTGGATTCTGTTGCGCAAACCCACCCCAGCGTCGACGCCATGCGACAGCACAAGCGCTCGACGTTTTTTCAAGGCGAGCTCACCCCCTTGTTTCGCCGGGTCGTCGACGTCGATCTCCTGCTGCTGTCCCGACAGCTGCAAGCGAAGGCCGTTCCAGCGTCGCCCATTTGCAGGCCGAGCTTTTGGCGTTTGCGGCGGAGATCAACCGCCCCGACCCCAACAGCCCCACACACGCGTCGCTCGACGTCTTCGCCGCCATCGAAGACCAACGCCTGCTCTATGTGTCGTTGCGCCTGCGCCAATGGCACAAGCGCGTGCGGGCCTTTGCCCAACAACACGCCGCTGAGCACGTCGTCACACAGGCGGTGTTTCGCCTTTCAGAGCTTCCCTTTTGCCAAACCATGCTCGACGCCATCGTGCGGGTGCAGGCCGCCACCGTCGCTGAAGGCACAGCGGCGCTGCGCTCTTTGCTGCAAGAGAGAGGCGCCGACCTCCACCTGCCGAAGCCCGTCACCTCGACGGCGCCAGTGGTCCTCGACGATTCTGCCGCCGCGCTGACGTCGAGTTCATTCCCCGGCACTCCCGTGGCCGTCCCCGTCGCTCTCTCGAAGTTCATCAACTCGTGAGCCACGCCAAAGAAAAAGGCCCTCCTCGACGAGGAAGGCCTTTTTCGGCATGGACGCTGCCCTCAGTAGCAGACGGATTCGCACTCCGCTTGCGTGGCGTAGAAGTTCATGCCCTGGTTCGAGCATCCCGACACCGCCTGGCATTGGCCGTTGACCGGCGCGTAGCCCAGCAGCATTTCGCAAAGGCCGAAGTCGATGTCGCCGACGTCTTCGCACATGGGCAAGTTGATGGGCAGACACTGCACTTCGCAGGTGCCTTGTTCGCAGCCAGCGTGCCACGTGGTGGTGGCGATGCAGAAGATGCCGTCGTCCCACTCGTTGGCGTCGTTGGTGCAGTCGGCGTCGACGTTGCACGAGCCGTGGGCTTCGCATTGGCCGTTGGCGGCGCAGTAGCCATCGCCGCAGTCGGCGTCCGATGCGCAGGTGGTGGCGCTCACCGAGCAGCTGTCTTCGACGTCGAGGGAGGCGGCGCCGAAGAGCACTTGGCCTTCGCCCCACACGGTGACGGTCTCGCCGTCGTCGTAGGGGCAGTTGTCCATGTAGGTGCACTCGTTGCCGCTGCAGCCGATGTCGAGTTCGACTTGGCCGCCGGGCACGTTCAACTTGAAGCCCGCGCCGCAGCTGTTGCAGCAGGGGTTGTCGACGGAGCAGGCCATGCGCGTGCAGTACGCGGGGCCGAGTTCGAGGGTGCCGGTGAGGGCGGTGGGCTCGCCTGCGTATTCTTCAGGGTCGTTGATGATGTCGGCGGTGCCGTCCATGTAGCCGGCGGGGGCTTCGCAAATGTCGTCGCCGTAGGGGTGGTAGACGCATTGGAAGGTCTCGCAGGCCCACTCGCCGGGCACGAGGCGCATGTTGGCGCCGTAGGCGGCGCAGTCGGCTTCGTAGGTCTCGGCCGAGCACCAGTTGTCGAGGTGGCACCAGCCCGCGGCGTCGGGGTAGTTGGGCATGCCTTTGCACGTCCAGCCGTCGGCGCATTGAAAGCCAGCGATGCCGCCGCACATGTCGCCAGAGTGAATGCCCCATTCGTAGTCGACTTTGGCGGTGCCCGCTTCGTAGCCGTAGGCCTTCATGACGAGGTCGGTGGTGACTTCACCGCGAATGCGGATGAACTCGTTGCCGAGGTTGGTGCCGTCGCCGTTGTAGCCGCTCCAGGTGATGGACATGTTTTGAAAGTCGATGTGCTGCTCGGTGGGGCCGTTCAACAGGCCGTAGGGCCACTGCACGATGGCGGTGTCGCCCGCGAAGAGTTGCACGTCGAGGTCGTTGAGGGCGGTGAGCGAAATGTCGACGTCGACTTTGCCCGCGGGGATGGTGCCGATGGTCGTCACGCCCCCTTCGGCGATGTATTGCGAGAAGGAGCCGTTGCCCTTTTCTTGGCACGAAGGCGTGGGCGAGAAGCGGTAGGTGATGTTGGCACTGCCGGCTTCGTAGCCGTAGGCGCGCATCTCGACGTCGCGGTTGGTGTTGCCGTTGACGCGGATCCACTCGTGGCCGAGGTTGCGGCCGTCGCCGTTGTAGCCCGAGTAGCAGTAGGTGGCGCCTTTGTATTGCGTGCACTCCTCGTCGGGGCCGTCGAGCAGGCCGTAGGGCCAGTGGATGATGCGGTCGCCGGTCTCGACGTCGATGAGTTGCACGTCGACGTCGCGGTCAGACGTCAGCAAAATTTCGACGTCGCGCTTGCCAGCAGGGATGACGCCCACATGCACGTCGTCACGGTAGGCGATGCCTTGGCTGAAGCTGCCTTCGCCGCTGTCGCAGTCGGCGCCCCATTCGAAGCTGGCCAACGCCGAGTTCGAGCCCAAGCTGCACGACGCCACAAAGCCGGCCGCCAGCAACCATCCAGAAGTCTTTTGCAAACGGGTCATTCTCATCCCCCTGTTGTCGGATGCGCCTGGTGTCAGATGATGTATCCAGTGCGCTGACATGTAGGTGTACGTAGGCAGGGGTACGGCAAAGCCGGAACACCGTCAAGCAGATCCGACCGTGGGGTGACGTCGTTTGGACGACAAAAACGGAACCCGCCATGTGCCCACGACCTCTTTCGACCATGTCCCGCGTGCTCTTCATGGTGTTGGTGTTCGGTGTCTTCCCTTTGGCGTCGACGTCGGCCGTTGCACAGTCGGCCGTTGCACAGTCGCCCCCGACCTACGGCGAGCGGCTGCTGCAAAAAGCCCTCCCGCTCGAAGGCGTCGACTACGACCTCGGCGGCCGGCTGCAGGCCACAACCGCAAACGGCAAACGCACCCAACGCGGCACCGACTGCCAGGGGGTGCTGTTTTACGCCTTCGAACGCCTCACAGGCTGCGGCTGGAGGTCGTACAGCGTCATGCCCACCAAGACGGCGAAAAACGGTGAGTTGGGCAAACCCGTCCCAGGCCTCACCCCCGTCGCCACCGGCGACCTCCCCCACAAGCTGACGCAACTGCAAAAGGGCGACGTTGTCTTCTTGCTATCGTCGGTCGAAAACCCCGCCGAACCCAGCCTCGTCGACGTCAACGGCGAAGCCCAATGGGTGTGGCACACCGCCTTCTACGCCGGCGCAGACCCAAAAGGAGGACGCATCTTTCACGCCGACGTGTTCACCGGCGAGGTGCGGTTCGACGTCTTGGTGCCGTATCTCACCGCACACGACTACAGCGGCATCTATGTGTTGCGCCCGTCGGCCCAATCGCGCCCTCGACGCTGCCGCCGGCGCAAAATGCCTGCGCCCAAGGGGTCTTCGACGGCGTTCTCTTCCAGAGCAGTCCCGAAACCGTGACCTTCTGGGGTGGGCGCTGGGCGCTGTTTTGCGCACCTTCTGCGTGGTTGACTCACCCTCTCGCGTCGCGATTTTCCCTTTGACTTCTTTGGTTTCGCTCTCTACGACTGCTCTGTGGGCGGCGTTCGCGTCGCCAACAGGTTGCTCGTGTGGTCTTCTGTTGACCGACCCACGACAGGCCGAGCTGGGAGGGCGAAGGCGAGCAACCAGAGGAGGGGGGAAGCACACACGCATCCCATCAACGTCTGCGGAGCATTCGCTCCACCCGGCCGCCGTGTCTGCCTGAGCATTGTGCTTGTGCAGCGTCACCGCGGCAGGCTTGGCCCACCAAGGCCCGCGACCACCACGTCTGTACCCCATGGGGGGGATGCACGACGCGCGCGCCTGACACACACCCGCGCTCACGGGGCTAGAGCGCGTTGGAGCCTGACAGAAGATGTCCTTTGATTTTGACGACTTTGACGTGCGCGCTCGCTACATCGAGCTCGACGACCGCATGGAAGAGCTGAACGAACTGCTCAGCCGCATGCCTGAAGAACGCAACGCCTTCGACGAGAAGTGCCGCATTGCGTACATCTACCACGACAACGCCCTCGACGGCATTGTCCTCACCTACCCCGAGCTGCGCGCCGCCGTCGACCGCAAAGTCACCAGCGATTCGAGCCTGATCCCCACCTACCAGGAGATCAAGAACCACTGCGACGCCCTCGACACCATCACCGAGCACTGCGAAGACGAGCGCGCCAACCAAAGCCGCGCCCGCACCCCCATGGTCACCACCCAACTGGTGTACGACCTGCACGTGCTGCTCAGCAAAAACCTCCCGCGCAAAAAGCCGGGTTTGCTGCGCCAAGACATGCCGCTGCACCGCACCTACTTCCACCAAATCCACGACCCCGACAGCATCGAAGCCGGGCTCGAAAAGGTGTGCCAGCTGGTCAATGACGTCGACTTCCGCGCCCAGCACCCCATCAACCAAGCCTGCATGTTCCACTACGAGTTCATGTGCGTGTTCCCGTTCACCGCGGGCTCCGGCAAGGTGGGGCGCCTTTTGCTGAACTACTTCTTGATGCGCGCCGGATACCTCCCCGCCGTCATTCACGCCTGCGACCGCCAGCGCTACTACGAGAGCCTCAAACAAGGCCCCGTCGCGCTGCGCAACCTCATCATCGACGCCATGGAAAGCGCCGTCGACACTGGGCTGCGTCATCTGCGCGAGTGCCACAAAGAGCGCATGCTCACCCACCGCCGCTTCGCCCGCGGCTGAGCCTGTTGTGCTTCGCATGAACGACCCCGCCGCTGGCGGGGTTTTTCGTTTGGGTCAAAGAGCGAACGCCACGGCATTTGGCCCCAGCCAGCTTGACGCAGTGCGTGCTCATGATACGTCTGCCGCTCTCTCGCGCCGTTGGCGTGGGATCCACCTGGCCGCAAGGCCCAGCACAATCCTCCAAAGAGGGGTCTGTGTTGCTTTCAAGGCTCCGTCCATAGACCGCCTTGGCTCGCCCTCTCGTCGTCGTCGACCTCGTCGTCACCGACCAGAAACAGGGCCCGGGTGACGGAGAAAACAAACAGAGGTTTTTCACATGGCTCGTTACACCGGCCCCCGCCTGAAGATCATTCGCCGCCTGGGCACCCCGCTGCCCGGCCTCATGCGCACCGACCCCGACTTGCGCCGTCCTTACCCCCCCGGCCAGCACGGCCCCACCCGTCGCAAAAAGCTGTCTGACTACGCTTTGCGCCTGATGGAAAAGCAAAAGCTGCGCTTTCACTACGGGGTCTCCGAGAAGCAACTTCGCAAATACGTGAAGAAAGCCTTCGCCGCCAAAGGCAACTCCGGCTTGAACCTGCTCTCGGCTCTCGAGCGTCGCCTCGACAACGTCGTGTTCCGCGCCGGCTACCAAGGCACCTTGCCTGCCGCTCGCCAGATGGTGACCCACGGTCACATCACCGTGAACGGCAAAAAAGTCGACATCCCCTCGTACGTGCTGCGCCCCGGTGACGTTGTCGCCGTGAACGCCAAGTCGAAGTGGAAAGACCGCGCCGTCGAAAACATGGCCGACCCCAACCACATTGCCTTGCCGCAATACATCGAAATCACCGCTGAGAAAGCGGCGAGCTTCAAGCACGTGCCTGAGCGCGACGACGTCCCCTTGGACCTCGACCCGCAGCTCATCGTCGAATACTACTCGGGCAAGTGAGCCAGAGACGGCCGGAGCTTCGGCTTCGGCTTGTGTCGACGACAAAGCCACCCCTTGCGGGTGGCTTTGTCAATTGCGACAACAGCACCAAGGGGACGACATGTACGGCCACCACTCCTTTCAGATGGCGCGGTTGTTCAAGACCACCGTGCACACCAACGTCGAGGCCATTGCCATCATGTTGGCGACAGGCTTGTTCGGCAGCTCCATGCTGCACGGGGTGTTCATCGTGGCCTCGTTTGCGGTCGGCACCGGACTCCACCTGCTGGCCCATTGGGCCGTCGCCATTGCCTTTGGCAAGAACATCGACGCCATGGTGCTGACGCGCGCCGGCCGCATCGACTACGCGGGAACAGAACCCGGGCTGTTGGAAAACGTGCTGCGCACGGCGGCGGGCCCCACGACGAACTTGGCGTGCGCTCTCGTGGGTTGGGCGGTGCTCCATCACGTCGACACCACGTCGTGGGCGCCGACGCTGCTGCTTGCCGTACAGACGGCGACCACTTGTTCTTGGATTCTCACGCTGGTGAACTTCTGTCCGGCCGTTCCACTCGACGGGGGGCTTTTGTTGCGGGCGGTGTTGTCAGCGTTGGTGCCGCCCAACACGGCGCGGCGCGCCGCCATCGTTGTCAGCTGGACATTGATGGCAGTGGTGGCTGCCTACGGCGTTTGGGTGTCGCAGCCGGTGTTGATCTACTTGGCCGTCGTCATGAGCTACGACAACTACATGACGGAGTGGCGGGGCCTGCGATCAGGGTGACGTCGTCGTGGCCTGGGGGGGCGCCATGTACTTGCCCTTGCTCCACGCCACACACGCGTTGTAGCGGTTGTCGTCGGGGAGAATCTCGCCCAACGAGCACGACCTGGAGTTGGACGTCTGGCTGTAGGCGACAAACGCGCATGGGGTTCCTGCATCTGTCGTGGGGAGCCGCGCAGCCCACACCACGTGCAAGCCGTCTTTGTCTTTGGTGTCGACGGTGGCAGGGCCCAACACTGCCACGATGGCGGCAGGTTCGTTGCCTTTGTGCTCGTCGAGACCTGCGCGTCTGCAGGCTTCGCGACGGGTGGATTCGTCTTTCACGTCGAGCGGAGCAGGCGCCTTTGGCACAGGGGGCGGAAGAGCCACGGTGGGGGTGTTGTCGCATGCGCAGACGGCGCCCAGCAGATGGGCCCCAAGCAACATTCTCGTCGTCATTCGCCTCAAGTGAACCACTCCTGGTAGGGGAAGTCGCTGCCCAATGCGTTGAGCTTTTCGATGCACACGGAGTCGACCTCCGCTTGTTGCTCGACAGAGAGAAGCTCGCCAGAGTTCCCGGCTTTGCCGGAGCGCACCATCTCGGTGCCGGTGGTGCCGACGATGGGGAAAGGGGGCGGGTTGAACTTCTCGCCGTTGGCCTTCATCCATTTGAAAGAGCATTTCTCGACGACGGCGGCGTGTTCTTCGTCGGAGAGGTCGACCTTCATCCAGCCGGCGACGTTGCGCACATGGCCGTCGAGGTCGTCTTTGAGGGCCTTGAACGGCAGGATGTGCACGTTGTCGCGCTCGCGTTCGGCCCACCAGCTGGCGGTGTGTTCGCACCAGGCGTCGACGAGGGGGCCATGCACGAAGATGTCGCTGTACCACTGCTCGAAGGTGACGGCCTCTTTGATGCCGAAGCTGCCGAGGAGGAAGTGGTAGGCGCTGACCAGCACCTCTTTGGGATCGCGAAAGATGCTGAGGTACAGCGCGTCGTCGACGAGGGGCACGTAGGCGGCGGGGGCGTTGGTCTTGATGGCGCGGCGTCTGCCGGCGGCGGCTTGCCACACCACGTCGCTGTCGAGGGGGGTGACGCCTTTGATGGGAAACTCAGGCCAGGCCACCACGTCGTGAATGTGTTTGAAGTCGACGTCGCCTTTGAAAGCGATTTGCGTCGCCATCTGCATGAGCCAGTTGGTGCCGCTTTTGGAGAACGTCGCGATGAACACGTCGTGTTCGGTCGGCGCATAGCCGGCGAAAACCTTGGCCTTGCGGTTGGGGTCGCCCTGCTTGCCGACGGCCCAGCGGAGCGTGCGGTGGGCGCGGCCGAGGCGTTTGCCGGCGTGCAAAACACCGATGAGCACGGTGATGGGCGACAAAAAAGTGTCGCTGACGTCGACGACAGAGGGGCCTTCAAGCGGAAAGAACGGCGGTGTTGCAGGCGCGGGCATGGGCGGAGCTTCATGCACTGACGGACACAAGCGCAAGGTGGAGACAGCGGCCGACGCTTGCCCCATTTCAGTTGTCGCCAAGGGCTGCTAGGCCTCAGGCATCAGGAGTGCCCATGCGTCATATTCATTTGTCGACCCTCGTTTTGGCCGCCGCTTCATTGTGGGTGACGTCGTGGTCGGCGCCTGCAGTGGCCCAAGACGACGACACCTGCGCTTGTTTGACGGGCGACCCCCTCCCCCTCGTCGACGGCATGGCGGGGCGCACATCGACCAACACCCCGCGCTTCTTGGTGGAGGGCGACCTTGACGACGTCACGGGGTTTGCGCTGGTGCAAATCACTGGCGAAGACGGCGCTGAGCTGGTGCATCCGCACACCCTCGAATTCGTCGAAGAAGACGAGGGGTACGGCCGCGACATCCTGCGCTTGGCGCCGCAAAGCCCACTGCCAGAGAACGCGCGCTTTGAGCTGCGGACGCCGAGCGGCACCGTCGAATACAACACCGTTGGCGGGGTGGTGCGCACGGATCCCCCGACGCCCACCATCGAGTGGAAGTCGGCCAGCGCCACCTGCTGTGGAGGCATCGGTGGCTTGCTCGACATCAACGTCGGTGAAGGCGGCGAGGACGTCCTCGCCTTTCGCGTCGAGGTGCTGCAGGGGAGCGCCAGCACGGTGCTGTACAGCATTCAAGGCGACAACCTCATCATCGGCACCACGCTGCGGGGCGACAACGAAGACGAAGCCAGCTGCGTCGACACCGCTGCTTTGCCCAGCGGCACCGACGTCGCTGTGGAGCTGTTGGTGACGGCCATCGACATCTACGGCAACGAATCGGCGCCCGCCTACACCTCGGGGCAGGCGCTGACGTCGGCAAGCTTGCAATGCCAGAACTGCCACCACGAAGGCGTGTCATCGACGTCGGTGCCTTGGTTGGTGTTGTTGTTCTCGACAACGCTGGCCGCGTTTGCGCTGCGTCGTCGTCAACACCCCCTCAGCTGAGCGGGGCAATCCTCAAGTTTGACGTCGCGACACGCGTTCTGCCGTTGCGACCAATGGAAAGGTGTCACAATGCAGAAACGTGAGCGAATGAAATTGGTCTTCGTGGGGGTGCTGCTTGGAGCTTGTGCGGCGATGGCGTGCGCCGACGGGTTCCCTGCTCCTGCTTTTGCACAGTCGCAAATGTGCACCCAATGGGAGATTGCACCTCTGCGCTCTGAGGAGGCAACCGCAGACGACCCGATGGTGCTTCCTGCCGGCTGGGAGCCGTTCGGCGTCTCAGGTGCCGCCTACGTCTTGCGGCGATGTGTCGAGTAGCTCCTTGCCATCATCGTCGACGGTGACGTCGACGGCTTGCACAGCCGCCGGCCGAAACACGTAGCGCTCGTGCACCACCACAGGTGCCGTCGGCAGCGGTTGCTGCAGCAAGGACGTCGGTGCGTCGACATCGCGCACCGTGGTGAGTTCGAGCTGCAGGGGCGTCAGCGAGTCGGCCCCCACGACGACAACCGCGTCAGATTCGCCGGGCATCGACGCTCGCCCATCATGCCCTCGGTGGCGCAGGCGAACCCCAACTTCGGCGCACACGGCCGGCCGCTCCTCGGTGCCGCAGGCACGAACGGCACGCACCTCCACGTGGCGCTGCCACTCGGTGTCGCCCACGCGAACGTTGGCGACGTCGACGTCGCCGACGTGGAGTTGGCGCTCGGCCAAGGCGCCGACGAGTACCGTCCACAGGGTGCGGACGTCGCGTTCGTCGTGGGTGACGAGGTCGATGGCCTCAATGGCCACCACCTGCTCGTGGCCCTTCATGGCGTCGGGCAAGGCGAGCACCAGAGCGCCTTCGATGCGCTGTTGTTCGCGCAGCTTGTCGTCGAGACCGACGACCTGGCCCCAGGCATCGACGACAAACGCGGGCACCGCCCTTCGCTGCCAATAGGCCGAGAGTTCGGCGTGGCCGGCGGCATGCGACCGTTTGGGGGTGATGAGCAGGCCGTCGCGGTGGCGCTCGGCGTGCCACGAAAAGCGGTGGGTGACGCCGTAGGTGGGCGCTCCTGGCACCTCCCGCTCGACGGAGACGTCGAACGCGGTGCCCACCGGCCATTTGAAGTGAAAGGCAACCGGTGCCTTCGGACGCGGGGCGGGCGTCGTCTGGCAGGCGGCCAGGCCGCACAACATCCACGAGCACATCAGAAGCGAAAGGCGCATGAGAGAACGCTAGCAAAGACAAGCGGTGTCGTCGTCGATGTCTGCCTGGGTGTCAGTCGGACAGGTCGCTGAACATGTCGCGCGACAGCTGCACCAGCGTCTTGTAGCCGTCGAAGGTGCCGGCAAGCTGACGCGCGCGGAGAATGCGCCCTTCGGTGAAGGGGAGCGGTCCTCCGTCGACGGCGACGAGCGAGAACCGGCCGTCAGCGTAAAAATTGAGACGAGCTCGATGGCGAGAGACCTGGGCGTCGGCGGTGACCACGCGCAAGGGGACGTCGCGAAACAACAAAGGGAAGGGAGCGTCTTTGCCGAGCGAGAAGCTGAGGTGCATCGCGCACCGCACGTCGGGGTGTCCGACGAGGAGGACGGCGCCGGCGGGGGACTCCAACGGAACCTCCAGGACTTCTGCCGGCAAGGCAAAACGGACGTGGCGGCTGAGCCGTTGGGGCCGCCGCCCCTTGTCGAACACCTGATGCAGTTGCTCGGCGTAGTCGGGCGAGAACAGTCCACCCGGCAGCAGGGGCCCCCAGTGCGCCACCGACCGCGTGTCGACGTCGAGGGCGACGAGGTCGTCGGCGTTGCATTGGTGCACGTCGGCGGTGGGCGCTTGCACCGTCGGCCACGGCTGCATGTTCTCGGTGGTGGCGAGGAGGGTGCGGCGAACGTCTGCTGCTTTCGTGGCTGCGCGGTTGCGCTCGTCGAGGGTTCCACGCGTGCGGCCAAAGAAGGTGTCGTTCCAGTTGGTGGGCGCGGTCTTCGCCGACGACGCAGTTGGGGCCGGTGTCGTCGAAACGGCAGGGGTGTCGACGCGGGGCGCATCGGACGTCGTGTTCGACGGGGCTGGCGTCGACGGGGGCCGCGGACGCACCAGGTCGATTTCTACGCGTACTTCTGGCGGACGCTCGGGCTCGGGAACCCAAACCACGACGCTGTGCAGCAACGACGAGACCATCACGCACAGCAAAAACAGCAGGCGCCGAAGCCAGGGGTCGTCGTCGAGGGGAGACGTCATGCCCCATGGTGACGGATGGCGACAGCAGAAGAAACCCCAGAAAAAACGCGAGCACGCATCCGCCAAGAAAAAGCGCCGCCGTCGACGGTGGCGACCACGAGCAACCGAAGAATCTGCTATGCCTGCGCCCATGAAGAGCATGCTTTGGATCCGGCACGGGCAAGCCAGCCTGGGCAAAGACAACTACGACCAGCTGTCGACGCACGGCGAGCACCAATCGCGAAAACTGGGGCGGCATTTGGCGTCGACGCAGAAGGCGCCCCAGCTGCTGGTGCATGGGCCTTTGGAGCGACAGCGACACACGGCATCGTTGGTGCGCGATGGCATTGTCGACGCCGGCGGCGAGGCGCCAGCGTTGGAAGAACACGTCGACCTCTCGGAGTATCCGGCGTTTCAGATCTTCGCCCACGCCCAAGGGCAACTGTCAGACGACGACGAGGCCCAACGGCTGCGAGCGTTGCTGCCCGACAAACACAATCCGATGTTGTTCAAATACATCGTCAAGAAGTGGGTCGACGGTGGCATTGACGTCGACGACACCGACTTGTTGCGCTTTGTCGACTTCAAGGCGCAAGTGCAGCGCGCGTTCTCCCACGTCGTCGGCCGTGCGCAGTCGTCGACGGTGGCGGCGGTGACGTCGGGTGGCCCCATTGGCATGGCGTTGGGCATTGCGTTGTCGCTCGACGACCACATGAGCATGGAGATGGCTTGGCGGATCTCCAACGCCAGCACCACGCGCTTCTTCATTGAAGACGACGGGCGCGCCTTCTTGGCCAACTTTCACCACCATCACCACCTCGACGACGACGAAGTGACCTACATCTGACCGCGTTGCCCAAGACGACAACGACGCCCCCACCCAGACAGGAGCGCCCCATGGACTTTTCGCCCTCCGCCGAGATGCAGACCCGCCTCGACCGCGCGCAGCAGCTGTTGTGCGACGAGGTCATGCCCCTTGAACCCGCGCTGTTCACCGACGGCTTCAACGCGTTGTTGCCCCGCTTGCAAGCCGTGCGCGACCGCGTGCGTGAGGCAGGCCTGTGGGCACCGCACATGCCGGCCGACGACGGGGGCAGCGGGTTGTCGCTCGTCGACCTCGGCCTGCTTTCTGAAGTGTTGGGGCAGTCGCCGCTCGGTCATTTCGCCTTCGGCTGCCAAGCCCCGGATGCTGGCAACATGGAGCTGCTGCACAAATACGGCACCGACCCGCAGAAGAAGCGCTTCTTGCTGCCGCTCGTCGCCGGTGACGTGCGGTCGTGCTTCGGCCTGACAGAGCCGAACAATCCCGGCTCCAACCCGACGCGGTTGTCGACGACGGCGACCCGCGTCGATGGCGGCTGGAAGCTGCAGGGCGAGAAATGGTTCACGTCGTCGGTGGACGGCGCCGACTTCTGCATCGTCATGGCGGTGACCGACGCCGACGCTGCCGTGCATGAGCGCGCCACCATGTTCATCGTGCCCACGTCGACAGACGGCTTCGTGCACCAGCGCAACATCCCCATCATGGGGCACGCCGGCGAGGGCTACTTCAGCCACGGCCAGGTGGAGTTGCACGACGTGGTCGTCGACGATGACGCCGTGCTCGGCCCCGTCGGCAAAGGCTTTGTGTTGGCGCAAGAGCGGCTTGGCCCCGGACGCATCCACCACTGCATGCGTTGGTTGGGGATCTGCCAGCGCGCGTTCGACATGATGGTCGACCGCGCCGCCACCCGCATGCTCGACGACACCACCGTTCTCGGCGACAAAGGCATGGTGCAGGCGTTCATCGCCGAATCGCGGGCTGAAATGTCGGCGGCGCGCCTGTTGACCCTGCAGGCAGCGTGGACCATCGACCACCATGGTTTCAAGGCCGCACGCGACGACATCAGCCTCATCAAGTTTCACGTCGCCAAGGTCATGCAGAACGTCGTCGACCGCGCCATTCAAGTGCATGGCGCGCTGGGCATCACCGACGACACGCCACTCGCATTCTTCTGGGGACACGAACGCGGTGCGCGCATCTACGACGGCCCCGACGAAGTGCACAAGGAGTCGTTCGCCCGTCGCCTCATTCGACGTCGTCAAAAGGCATTGGCGGGAGGCGAGGCATGACCGTGCTCGACGAGACGCGGGCCCCGCGTGCAGGTGAAGAACTCGACGTGGCCAAACTGACTGCCTGGTGGACCGACGTCGTCGGCCCCTGCGCATCGTTGACGGTGCAGCAGTTTCCCAGCGGACACAGCAACCTCACCTACGGCATTGAGGTGGTCTCCAACGACGGTGACGTCGAGGAGTGGGTGTTGCGGCGACCTCCTGTGGGCGCCCAGATCAAAAACGCCCACGATATGGGCCGCGAAGTGCGCGTGTTGCAGGCGTTGCACCCAGTGTTCGACAAGGTGCCGCGGGTGTTGGCCCACGTCGACGACGACGAGGTGCTCGGCGCGCCGTTTTACGTCATGCAACGGCTGCGCGGCGTCATCGTGCGCAAAGACTTCCCCGACGGATTCTGCACCACCGACGCCGAACGGTCGCGATTGATGGGCGGCATGGTCGACACGCTGGCCCAGTTGCACAGCGTCGACACCGAAGCGGCCGGCATCACCTGGGGCCACCCCGACGGCTACGTCGAGCGCCAAGTCGACGGCTGGTGCGAGCGCTACGCCAAAGCCAAAACATCCGACGACGCCCCCGTCGAAGAGGCCTTCGCATGGCTGCAGAGCCATCTGCCTCGCCCGCAAGCGCCAACGTTGCTGCACAACGACTTCAAGCTCGACAACGTGGTGCTTGACCCCGATGACCCAGGCCACGTCATCGGCGTGCTCGACTGGGAGATGTCGACGAGAGGTGACCCCTTGATGGATGTCGGGAGCTGGCTCGCCTACACCGTCGAAGCCGACGACCCGCCTCCCATGCAGATGTTTCGCATGATGCCGACCCATCTGCCGGGCATGGGCACCCGCCGTTCGCTCGTCGACAACTACGCCACAAAGAGCGGCCGGGATGTGTCTGACATCGTCTTCTACTACGCGTTTGGGCTCTGCAAGACGGCGGTGGTGGCGCAGCAAATCTTTGCCCGCTTCAAGGCCGGCAAGACCCGCGACAAACGCTTCGCCCACCTCGACCACGCCGTGACCGCGCTGGCCTATCAGGCCCTCAACGCCATTGAGCGCGGAGACGTCAGCGCATGAGCCGGCCGCCGTCGTCGTCGATGCCAGACGCCGCATGGACTGCGACGGAGGCAGCACTGCTGGGAGCGCTTCCGGTGGCGGCCGAGCGGTTGTTCGATCAGTTGTGCTGGCTGCACGGCATGCTCGACGACGACACAGCGCGGTGGGCGCTGGCCGCCATGCAGCTGCCGGCGCTGAGACGCATCACCCACAGCGCGTACACCGAAGACGACGTCACCGTCGACAAGCACGACGCTGCACGCGCGCGCGCCCTGGCCCACGTCGACGTAAGCCGCACGTTGCCGCCCCAGGCCAAGCCGCTGACCGAGGTGGTGTATTGCCCGTTGGCGACGTCGCTGTCGTCGTCGACGTGGTCTGCGCAGATGGCTGCGCTCGCGGCGTGGCATGCGCTGCATCCGACGCCCGTGCCCGCCGCGAAGCTGGGCGAAAGCGCCACGGGGGGGTCGGCGTCGTCGGTGGCGGTGCCCTCGTCGTTGTGCGGCATCACCGACACACGGTCGACCGCCGAGCTCCTCGCCGATGTCGTCGACGTCGCTGCGCAGCGCAGCACGGTGACGACGCCGAAGGCGTTGGTGGCCAAAGACTTGGCGCCCGCTGTCGGCCACCTCGACGTGTTTGTCGTCGACACGCTGCCACAACGCAAGCGCTCATCGCTGGAGCGGGTGATGCCCGCCCTGTTTGACGTCGACCCCGTGCTGCTCATCGACCTCACCGTCTTCGGGTCGGCGTCGAATGCGTTGGTGTTCACCACCCACTCGCTGTGGGTGAACAACGATTGGGCGGCATCGACGCCAGGCCTGCACGTCGTCACCTATGACTTGCTCGACTTCGAGCGGCCGAAGTCGCTGCCGTGGATGGAGATGGCCTTGTCGTCGAAGGTCGCGGTGAACCTGTCGGGGACGTCGTTTCCGCCGAAGGTGTTGCGCGAGATGCTGTTGCGGCTGCAGCGCCGACACCGACGCTGACAGGTCTCAGCGTCGAGGCGGAAAGCAGCGTTCGTCGTCGCTCTGCCGCCACGTCATTTGCGTCGCCCGCAGCGTAAACGTCGGCATGCGATCGGGCACGTCGGGGGCGAGGTCGCCGCTTTCGACCAACTCATCGAGGACGTCTTTGCGGATGGGACGCAGGTGCACCGCGATGTCGACCTCGTCGGGGAGCAGCCCGGCAAAAAAGTACGAACGCGTTTGGTGCACGTCTTCGTAGTTGGGGTCGAGCGGGCTGCTGCCTTTGGCGCCTTCGAGCAGATTGCTTTCGAGCCGTTCGACCTCCCAGAACATGTGCACCTCGTCGTCACCGGCATACCCCGTCGACCCCAGCACCCACAAATGCGCGTCGCTGGCGGCGGCCTCCGCAACCGCCGTGTCGTCGTCAATGACGCCCGACGTGAAGACGGTGTTGCCTGCCGTGCGAGCTTGCACTTCGACCCAGGCCCGCCGGTCTTGCGTCGCCCCCGACGGAAAGGAGTGCCCGGCGGCGAAGTTCTCGAGGGTGACGGTGATTTCGGTGCCGCCCCCCAAGCTCTCGACGCACACTTCAGAAAACAACACGGTGTCGAGCGAACGCTGCACAGCCTCCCGCATCATGTCTTGGCCGGGCGTGATGTCATCGAGCGCGACGTCGACGCCAGGGAAAAGGTGAGAGTGCATGCGGCGCACTGGTGCGTCGGCAAAGCCAACGATGGGGGCATCGCGGCCGCGCATGTGGCATTGGCTGCAGGTGAGGCCCACCGGCGGCGGTTGGCTGTACACCGTGTCTTTCCACTCCGCGAAGGTGGCCTCCACTTGGGTGCCGTGGCCGTTCACCACGTCGTGGCACGTGCCACACATCCTCGACGACACGGTGCTCGCCCGGTCGTGCAACACACTGAAGCGCATGGCGTGGGCGGTGTTCTCGATGGGCGATGGGATGGCCCCGCGCATGATGTCGTCGCCGGCCAACACCAGAGGGTTGTTGAACTCCCCTTCGGCGTCGTGCGCAGTGTGGCAGAAGTAGCAGGTGACGCCTTTGACACTTTCGTCGAGGTCGTCGAGGTTGAGCCCGTCGTCGGTGAGGCCGAGGCGCACCGCCATGGGTGCGTGGCACTCGACGCAGAAGGTGCCGAGTTCACCGTTGGTCTCGCGTTGGCCCTTGGCGTTCATGGCGAGAAACACAGGGTCGCGTGCAGCATAGGCGTGCATCGACGCTTCCCACTCTTCGACGTGGGCGGCGTGGCAGCTGCGGCAAGTCTCAGGCGACATGAGCTCGTCGTGGCTGAGGTCGTAGACGGGCTCCTCGACCGTCGTCGACGGGCACCCCGCTGCGCTCAGCAGGGCCCCCAGCAAAAGACCAAGCGACGTCGTCCGGGTCGTCATGGTCAGCCTTCGATGCAGAACGTGAAGACGGCGTCTTCTTCGGCCCCGGTGGTGCCACCATCGGCGACGTCGAGGAGGCGAAAGTGCAAATCCCACCGGCCCGGCATGAAGAGGTCGATGGGGCCGAAGATGTAGGTTCCGTCGTCGACCTCGGCGTCTGCGTTGGGCACGAAGTCGAGGGGCACCGTGCCGTGTCCGTGGGCCGGCATGTACGGCGACAGCAGAAAGGTGCCGTCGTCGAGGGCCCCGGGGTGAACGTAGGCGGCGCCGGTGTCGTCGGTGAGTTCAAGGGTGAATGTGTTGTCGCCGCGGTCGACCGGGTCGGGGTCTCCGGCCGCCAAGGCGACGGTGATGCCGCTCGGCAAGGTGCGGCGGGGGGATTCGTCGAGGTGGTCGAGGTCGACCTCTTCGCCCTGGCAGGTTTCTGGCCCTTGTGGCTCAGGCTCGCTCACACCGGGCTCTGCCCCTGGGTCGGCACCGGTGGTGCACCCCACCGCCAGCGTCGCGCACAGCAGAGAAGACGCCAGTGGCAAGGCCACCCTCGACGACACCAGACGAACAAAAGCAGAACAACGCGCAGCAACCATGTGTGTTTTGTAGCAGTCCGGCGGCGCCGTGCCAGAGGGTCCGGCGTGTGCAACTGCGGCAATCGGTCGCAGTGCGCCAGCCCCCGCTGAGAAATTCGCGGCCGTTTTTTTGGAGCTGGCGCCGGTGCCTCCTACCATGGCTCCACTTGGCGCCACGTGGAGCAAACGTCTTCCAGGCGGCGCCACCTCACAACGCGCTTGCGTCGTCGACGATGACGACGTGGTTCACCGACGCCTTCGGCGCCGAACGGAGTTCTGCATGCCAAAAGCCAACCTGGCCTCCATCGCCCTCGCCAAACGTCCTGCTTCTGCACTCGCGCTGCTGCCTGACGTCGAAGCCCCCCGCAAAAAAGAACTCGACGCCATCGAGGCGTACTTCTTCGCTCTGCCCCCCGACTACCAAAAAGTCGTCTGAGCCCCTCAAGCCCGACACCGTCGTGTCGTCGGCCCCACCCTGTTGGAGGTGAAGCATGTGCCATGGATTGCGTCGTCTGTCTCTTCTTGCCGTCAGCGTGGCTGCGCTGGTGAGCGCCGCCTGTTCTGCTGGGTTTCGCGCCCCAGATGCAAACGAAGTCGTCGAGGAGATTCCGCCCTTGCTGCAACACCTGACGTTGCGCGAGCAGAGCGCCTTCACCGCCGCCGACGACATTGACCCCAACACCCCGGGGCTGCAAGTGCGCATCGTCGTCGAAGTCAACGACGTCGCCAACGGCCGCGAGTTGCCTGTGGTGCACCTCATGGACGCGCGTGGCGTCGTGCACACCACCCGCACCCAACAAGACGGCCACCGTCGAGTGGCCATCTTCGACGCCGTGGGCGTGGCCAGCGACGACGACGGGTTGGCCAACGACTGGCTCGTCTACGTCGACGACGAAGCCACGGACGTCTCTGACGACGACGACACGCCGCTGGCAGAAGGCAGCGTCTTGCAGAACGTGGTGCGCGGCGTGAGCGACGTGGGCTTTCCGTTCGCGTGCACCAAAGTCGCCTTCGTCGACGACATGTTAGGCCTGTCGCAGGTGAACCCGAGCCATTGCAGTGTGCTGCGCGGCGACTTCATCATCACCGACAGCGACGACGCCTCCCTGCCCCACGTGCCGACCCTCGTCGACATCCAAGGCGACGTCATCATCGAAGACAACGACCAGCTGCACGACCTCTCGGCGCTGCAAGGGGTCGAACGCGTGCAGGGCGACGTCAGCATCTGCAACAACCCCCAGCTGACCCTGCGTGAAGTCGATGCTTGGATGCATGCCGTCGGCACCGACAACATCGGCGGCGCCGTCATCGTCGACGACAACGGCTGATGCATCCTCTCAGCTGGATGAAGAAGGCGCGTGGCTCTGGCTACGCGCTTTTTGCGTGTTGGCCCAAGATGCGCTGCACGGTGCGGCGCACCACCTGGGCATCAAACGGCTTCTCAAGGACGGGCGCTTGCACCGTCGACAAGAACTCGCGGGCGCGCTCGGTGAACACCCCGCCCGTCATGAAGATGAACTTCTCGCGCAGTTGGGGGCAGGCCCCGTCGACCTGCTCGTAGAGGTCCATGCCTGTGCAGTCGGGCATCATGAGGTCGCACAACACGACGTCGAAGTCTTTGCAGGCCTGCAGGTGCTCCAACGCCTCGGTGCCGCCCGCAGCGGTGGTGACGTCGTAGCCTTTCAACTGCCGACGCAGGGCGCGCACCAAGGCGGGCTCGTCGTCGATGAGCAGCACCTTCGCTTTGGCCTTTGCCTCTTTGGCCGGTTGCGGCGAATTCGGCGGCGGTGGCATCACCTCAGCGAGAGGCTCGAGGTCGTCGTCGGCGAAGTCGAAGGTGAAGACGTCGTGGGGGGCGATGGGCAGCAACACCCGAAAGCAGGTGCCACGGCCGACGTCAGAGGAGATGTGAATCTGCCCGCCGTGTTCGCGCACGATGTTGTGGCAGATCGACAACCCCAGCCCGGTGCCGACGCCGACCTTCTTGGTGGTGAAGAAGGGGTCGAACACGCGCTTCAAGATGGCCTGCGGAATGCCGCGGCCGGTGTCTTCGATTTCGATGAACAAAAAGTCATTGTCGGCGCGCCCGACGCTGACCCGGATGTGGTTGTCATTGACGTGCCCCTCGTCGATGGCTTGCGCCGCGTTGACGAGGAGGTTCAGCAGCACCTGACCGATGCGTCCTTCGTTGGCGAGGGCGTCGGGAAGGTTGTCGGGGATGTCTTTGATGAGGCGGGCGCGGTGCCGAATCTCGGTCATGGCCATGGAGATGGTCGACTCGATGACGCGGTTGAGTTGCACCGGTCCGACTTCGGTTTTTTCAGGCCGTGACAGCTGTTTGAGGTCGCGCACGATCTCCCGCACGCGGTGGGCACCGGTGCGGGCTTCTTCGAGTGCACGCACGCCGCTCGACGACACCACCCCGTGGTTGTTGGTGAGCTCCTCGAGCACCACCTGCAAGTTGCTCAAGATGTACGCCAGGGGGTTGTTGATCTCGTGCGCGACGCCTGCGGCCAATCCGCCCACCGACGCCATGCGCTCAGAACTCTCGACGAGCAGCTGCAACTGCTTTTGTTCGGTGACGTCCATGATGATGCCGTCCCAACGCACGGCGCCGTCGACGTCACCGGGGCCCGGACGGCCTTTGAGGTGCACAAATCGGATGTCGTTGTCGTCGCTGGCCACGCCCGTCGTGGGCGTGTGCGAGAGAATGCGGCCCTGCCAGGTGAAGTCGGCTTGGTTGCGACGGGAATGCTCCAGCGAGCGTTTGAAGTCGCTGAGGTCATCGGGGTGAATGAGCTCCAACAACGCATGCACCGAGTCGGTCATGGCCTCGGGCGGCACCCCCAACACCTCGTGCGACGTCGTCGCCACCCAAGTGAAACGGTACTGCTGCAGCGGGTGGTAGGTCAGCTCGAACAACACGCCGGGCACGTTCTGCGCCAGGCGGGCAAAGCGCGCTTCTGAACGCGCCAGCTCCTGTTGGGCGCGTTCGCGCTCGGCCTCGGCGCGCACCTGTCGGCTGATGTCGCGCACCGCGACGACGAAAAACCGGTTGCGTTGCGCTTCGCCGCTCGACGGCGCCACCGACACCCGCAGCACGTGCTCCTCGTCGACGCGGGCGCGGGAGCGATACGGCGTCATGCACTTCAGCGCGTCGTCGATGTCGTCGCGTTTTCTGACGTCGTCGGGGTGGACAAAGATGTCGCGCACGTGCTGACCGATGCCGGCTCCCGTGGTGTCGGTGACCAACTGCGTGAACGTGGAGTTGCACCACACCAACATGCCGTGGTCGTCGGCGATGGCGAGGGGTTCGGCAAACGACGACAACAGCCGTCGGATGCTGCGCACCACCGGAATGCCGCTGGGCGCCTGCAAGCCCTCGTCGGCGACGAGCTCCACCAGGAGTTGCTCGCCGCGCGCGTCGACGTCGGTGGTGTGGGCAATGAACCGGCGGCCGCCCACGAACACGGGAAACGTCGCGGGCGGGCCGTCGAGCGTGAGCTCCGGATCCATCTGAGGCAGCACCTGGCGCAGGGCGGCTTTGTCGCCGCCGAACAAACGCATGGCGGCGTGGTTCACAAAAGCGATGTCTTGGGTGGGCAGGTGCATGACCCAAAGGGGGGTGCGCAGGTGCATGACCCACGACAGCTCCGACATTGGATGTGCACGCTGGGGAATCCCCATAAACACCTCCCCGATTCCATCGGACGATTTTGCTGAAAGTTGAGGATCCGAACGGCAGGTTTGCGTTCGCAATAAGTTCAATAAGACAAAGGGTTAGAAAGTTAGTCGTTTCACTAAAGCATGTTCAAATGTGGCTGCGGACACGCTGCCCGCGCAAGACGCGAATTCCGCGCGCCAAGCGAAGAGCGATGGCCTGACGGTTTTGTTCCACTGTAGGTCAGAGCAGACCGCGATCCACGGTTACCTGGTGGACGCGTCGCCGGTGCCCACCACAGCGTCACCGCCGCGACGGGGGTCGCCCGAGGCTGCATTGTTGGGCTGCAACGCATGAACGCCGCCGAAATACACGTCGCGATCACGCCACACGTTGCAGTGCGCGTCTTTCTGCAAAGCGACGACGACGTCGTCGGCGAACCCTGGCTCGATCTGAGCGGTCTCTCCGTCCCAATGCACACGCGCCGCTTGCACGGCGTCGTCGAGCGACACGCCGTGGTCGACGACGTGGGTGAGCACCTGCAGGATGGCGGTGCGAATGCGTTTGGACCCACCGCTGCCAAGCACCATCTCGCAGCGGCCGTCGTCGTCGAGCACCACGGTGGGGCTCATCATGGACGCCACGCGGACGCCGGCGTCGCCTTGGTGAAAGCCGTCGGGGTGCAAGTCGTCTTCGCCCATCATGTTGTTCAACATGATGCCGGTGCCAGGCACCATGACGCCGCTGCCCTCACCGTTCGACGTCGTCATCGACGCCACGTTGCCGTCGGCGTCGGCGATGGACATGTGGGTGGTGCCTCGCGTGAAAATGTGGTGGCCAAAGAAGTGGGTGGGCACGTCGACGTCGGGGCCTTGGCTTTCGAAGTCGTCGACGCACAAGATGCCCTGCGCCCGCAGCTGGTCGGTGCCGCGCATCGTCGACAACAGCGCCCGCATGTGGGCTTGGCCCAAGAAGCCGTCGCGCTGCAGCACCTCTTGCGGCAGCTGCTCCAAGAGGTGCAAGCCGAGCCCGATGAGGGGGCCGCCCAACGACGGTGCGGGATTGGTGAGCACGGTGCGATCGCGGTAGGCGCAGCGATGGGGCGCCCGTTCGATGACGTCATACTGCTGGAGGTCTTGCACCGTGAGGAGGCCGTGCCCGGCAACGCAATCGTCCGACATGGCCTGGGCCAAGGCGCCCTCATAAAACGCGGCCGCACCGTCGTCGACGAGGGCGCGCAACAAATCTGCCGTTTCTGGGCTGCGAATGCGCTCGCCAGCTTGCAGCAAATGCCCGTGGGGCGCATAGAGCGCCCGCGATTCGGGCGTGAACAGCAAGATGGGCTCCAACAAGGAGAGCAACCGGGCCTGGTACGCGTTGAGTTCGATGCCTTCTGCGTGTTGCGCGATGGCGGGGCCGAGCACGACGTCGAGGGGCAAACGTCCCAAGCGGTCGTGCATGTGCAGCAAGCCTTTGATGAGGCCGGGGACGGCAATGGAAGCCCGCCCAATGTGAAAGTGCTGAATGGCGCCTGGAAAGTGGATGGCGATTTCTTCGAAGTGCGCCTGCGTCGACGACGTGCCGCCGACGCCCGGGCTGTTGCAGAAGAAGTCGAACACCGTGGCCTGCCCGTCGGCTTGCCGCGCCAAACAGAAACCACCGCCGCCCAGCGACGTCAACGCCGGCTCGGCCAATGCCGAGGTGAACCCTGCACCGACAACGGCGTCAAACGCGTTGCCGCCTTCTTGCAGCAGCTGCCGCGCCACAGACGTCACCAACGGATGCCCGGATGCGATGGTGGCGCGCCCATTTGACGTCGAGGACAGTGCCTCAGTTGAAGATGCCATGACTGCCTCGTCGACGTGCCGTCCACCTGTAGACGGCTGGGGCCCAGCGTCTCTGGCAAGAGGCGGTGGGTCAACTTTTTGTCTGCCTGCGGGGGCTGCGTCTTCAGTCGTTCAGGGGGACTTCCTCGTCGAGGAACTCAAAGAGCTCACGCCACGACTCTTGCGCGTTCTTGCGCCAGACAAACGCCTGAAAGGCATGCACCTCGCCGTCGTAGATGCGGGTCACGCAACGCACTTCACGTTTGTTCAACGCGCGCATCAACCGCACGGTGTCGTCGACGAGGAGGTCGTGGGTGCCGACAGAGGCGAACATCGGCGGCAACGGCCGGTCGGGTTCGCCAGCGTTCTCCAAGAACACCAGGGGGTCGGCCATGGCCTTCCAGTCGTCGGGCAAGCCCTCAGAGGCGCCCAGGTATTCGTCGCTGATGGCGTGCACGCGATCGCCCACGATGGTGCTGACGTCGTCGGTGACCAGCCGCTCCACGTCGGAGACTTGCAAGATGCCGCACAAGGGGGCCGCCGCTTTGGGGACGATGCCGGTTTCGTAGATGGTCTTGCACCATGGCTCCGGCCGTTCGTAGCAAGCCGCAAGGGTGGCGCCGAGGGTGAGGTTTCCGCCGGCGCTCTCACCGGCGACGATGAGCTGCTCGGGGTCGCCGCCGAAAGTGGGCGCCGCCTTGGTGACGAAGGCGTAGGCGGCCGCGACGTCCTCGACAGCGGCGGGGAAGGGGTGCGCCGGTGCCAACCGGTAGTTGATGGTGAACACCACGTAGCCCCGGCGGGCGAGGGCCAGGGCGAACACCCAATGGGTGTCTTTCGAGAGAATGCGAAAGCCGCCGCCGTGGATGAACAACACCGTCGGACGCAGTTCGTCGCCCATGTCTTTGGGGCGGTACACGTCGAGCAAGTGCACGTCGCGCCCGGTGTCGAGGTAGGCGATGTCTTTTTTCACCTCGACGCCGTGCCGGGCGGGGTTGGCTTGGGGGAGCCGTTTCACCAAGCCAGAAACGGTGTGAAACGACGCGGTGATGACCTTGCCACCGAGGTCACGGCGGAGGCGATCGCGTTTGCGGGCGAAGCGGGGATTGTCGACGGCAGCCATGTTTTGCCTTTAGCAGACTGAACGCAGAACTCCATGCAGGTGAGGGCCGGGTTCGACCTGCGTCACGTCGCCGTTGCCGTCGACAACCGCCGCAAGGGATGGCGCTCCACATCGTAGGTGGGCTGCATTCCACCTTGCACGTCGACATAGGCGCGCACCCGCGCCACGTGCTCGCGCAGTTGGTGTTTGACGCCGTGGGGCCCGGCGCACACCACGCCGGTGGCGAAGGGCGCGCCCAACGCCCGGGCCATGTACGTCGCACGCATGGCGTGGTCGCGCTGGCTGACAAACACCACCGCCTCGTGGGCGGGAAACAGCGCCTGCAAACGCACCACCGAGTCGTAGGTGCGCATGGCGTGGTCGTCGACGATCATCCGGTGGTCGTCGACGCCTTCATCGCGCAACACCCGCTGCATGAGGGGGGTTTCGGCTCTGGGACCGTCGCCGATGCCGGTGATCAGCACCGTCCACGTCGGGTGGCGCCCGGCGTAGACGGCAGCTTGCAACAGACGCTGCTGCAACGTCGTGGTGAGCTTGCCGGTCGACGTCGGAGGTGCCCCCAACACCACGAGGAGCACATCGTCACCGCTGGGCGCTGGCAGCAGCGCCCCCTCGTGTTGCACCCGCCGCGACAACACCGCGCCGAGTCCACACGACGTCAACAACGCGGTTTTCGCCAAATGGCGTTTGCGTTGGGTCACGACAGCTGGGGCGGGTGGAGGCAGGGGCACCCTTGCTTCTTCTCCCAATGAGACGCACCATGCAACCATGACCGCTGCTCGCAAACGTCTGCTCCTCGTCGGCAATCCCACCGCCCAAAGCGGCAAGGCTGTGCAACGCATTGCGCGCGCCCATGCGTTGTTGACCGACGCCGGGTTCGCCCTCGACACGCTCGACACCGCCCCCGCCGGACGCACCGTGGCTTTGGTGAAAGAAGCCGTCGACGACACCGCCTACGACGTCGTCGTGGCCCTCGGCGGCGACGGCACCTTCGCCGAAGTGGCCAAGGGCGTGCTGCAAAGCAAACGGCAAGTGCACATGGGGTTTTTGCCGTCGGGCACCGGCAACGACCAGGGCAAGAGCTTCGGCATCAGCGCCGCCGAAGACAAAATGCCTGAGGGCGTGCGCATCATTCAAGACGGGCACGTCACCCACCTCGACGTCGCCTACGTCAAGAAGCTCGACGACGACGGCAACGTCGTCGACCGCGAGACGTTCTTCGACTCCTTGGGCTTTGGCATCCAGCCTGAAATCCTGCAGCAGCGCAACAAAGACCGCGCCTTCGTGCAGAAGATTCCCTTTTTGCGCGACGTGTACCGCGACCAGGCGGTGTACGCCGGGGCCACCTTGGCCAAGTACGTCGAGAGCTTTTTTGAGCCGACGAAGTTTGACGCCGACATCGTCGCCGACGGTGAAGAGTTGCACTTTGCCGGCCTCACCGACGTCATCCTGAAAAACACCGCGGTGTATGGCGGGGCTTGGATCTTGGCCCGTGAAGGCGAGCCCGACGACGGCAAGCTCGAGCTCATCCCCATGCAGGGCCGTCGCGACTGGTTCTCCAAAATCCTCCGCGACCACCAAAACGTGCCCGTCTGGCAAGAAGACCTCGATCTCCTCGGCGTCACCCACGCCGCCGGCACCTCCGCGGCCCATTTCGAGCTGCGCCTGCACCGTCCCGCGCGCGAAGAGATTCGCGCTCAGCTCGACGGCGAAGAATGGACCAGCGGCAAGCATTTCGTCGTCGACGTCGACAAGAACGCCCTGCCGTTGTTGACGCCCGCCGACTTCATTCCCCCTTGGCGTCCCTGACGCCGTCCCGTCGTTTCTGTCTGATGCGGCGCCTGCCGCGAGGGAGCCTTCATGAGCCAAGACGCCGTCGACCCCCAAGTGCTGCGCGCCGTCACCCAGCGTGTCATCGACAACTTCACCGAGATGGGGGTGTTGTTCACCGCCCTCGACGTCAGCAACCAGGTGAAGCGCACCTTGCCGTCGGTGCGCCACCGTGAGGTGTCCCCGACGGTGCGCGACCTCTTCGGCCAAGGCGCTTTCGGCGACGAATACATCCAGACCCTCATCGATGTGCAGGCCGGCCACAAAACGGTGCAGGCGTTTTTGTACCACCTCGACGACGACGACGCCGACATGTACGGCGACTCCATGCGCAGCCAAAACGCCACCCCGCCGGTGAGTGCCGCTGCGCTCGACGACATGGATGTCCCCGACGACTTGCAGTCGTGGACGGTGAAGGCCGGACGCGACGGCCGCGGCCGCATTCCCCGCAAGCTCATCGAGAACGCCGGCATCACCACCTACGACGTCATCTTGCGGTACATCGACGCCGAAACCCGTCTCGAAATCCGCGCATGGCAGCCGGGCGACGCCACCGACGGCGAAGTGCTCGCCTATGTGCACCCGTCGCTGTTGCACTTGCCGGCCAAGTCGTTGCTGTTGTTCGACACCAGCGAGCCCATCGACGCCAACGTCATCGGCGACCGCGTCGACGTCACCGGCGTGCGTGCGCCGTAGCGCCGCTGGTCTCGCTCACCGCCACGGCAGCGGCTGCACCTGTTGGATGTCGTCGACGTCGAGGGCCACCATCAACAGCCGCTCCCACCCCAAGGCGATGCCGCTGGTGGGGGGCATGTGGGCCAAGGCCTGCAAGAAGTCCTCGTCGACGGGAAGGTCGGGCTTGCCCAATGCGCGCCGCTCGTCGAGGTCGGCGTCGAACCGCGCCCGCTGTTCGTCGACGTCGGTGACCTCGTCGAATGCGTTGGCGAGTTCGAGCCCGCAGGCATACATCTCGAAACGCTCGGCGAAGAGGTCGTCGTCGGCACACAGCTTTGAAAACACCGCCATCGAATAGGGCCAGCGGGTGACAAAACACGGCCGCTCTTGGCCGATGGCCACTTCGACGCGGGTGCCCATGAGGTGGTGAAAGACGTCCTCGAAGACGTCGTCGACGCGCACGGCGTGTCCGGCTTGGTGGGCCTGTCGCGCGAGATGGGTGACATCACCGTCGCGCAACGCCACCAACGAGGCGCGCAAGTCGACATCGGCGTGGGCAGCGAAGAGGTCGTGACAAGACGCCACGTCAAAGGTGTCGACGTCGAGGGCTGGGTTCCCCTCGACGGCATCGACGACGGCACGCAGCAACGCCATGCAGTCGTCTTGCAGCTGGGTGAGAGGTGCGCCCGTGCGGTACCACTCCAGCATGTCGAACTCTGGCAGATGGCGTGGCGACACTTCTCCGTCGCGAAACACGCGCGCCAACGAGAAGACGCGGTCGGCGCCGAGGGCCAGCACGCGTTTCAGCGCCAGCTCCGGCGAGGTGTGCAAGTAGCGGGGCGACGTCAGGTGCGGCTGGGTGAGATCGGTGGCCACCTGCACCACCAGCGGGTCGATGTGCGGTTCCGTCGACGGCGCTGGCAACAACTGGTGGGTGGCCACTTCGACAAAGTCTTCGTCGTCAAACCAGCGGCGCATGGCCCGCAGGGCGGCCGCCCGTTGCCGCACCAGTTGCAGCGCCCACGACGTCATTCGAGGAGAGCCACGCTCATGAGCCCACCGCCGACGGCCACCACGCCGACACCGACACCGAGGGTGGCCAGGCCGACGCGGCCGATGGTTTGGATGCGGGTGCGCTGCTCATACGTGCCCTCGTCGCCGTCGAGGGTGAAGTTCGCCCACGTCGCCAGGGCAACGCCGATGACCGCGACGGTGCCGCCTGTGGCCGCGGCGGCGCCACCGCCGACCACCCACCCCGACAGGCCTGCTTCTTTTTCGATGACAACCACGTCTTTCGGGGTGGTGTCGTCGTTGTCTTGCCGCACGACGATGACGGGCGTCTTTGGCGCCGTCGCATCGGGCTCGGGAATCGAGAGGTCGGCCTGCTCTTGCGGGGCCAAGCGAAACACCATGGACCACAACGTCGCCGTTCCGCGTTGCACCGACACGGTGTGCTCGCCGGGCGACACCTTGCGCACCGGAGGCGACAACGGCAGCGGCCCCAGTGGCTCGTCGTCGAGCACGAAAGACGCGCCCACGTAGGTCGCCGGAAACGACAGCACCCGCAGCTCACCCTGAAGCTTCTGCGGCGCCATCAGGGCCCACACCACGTAGCGGGCGGTTTGCTCGCGGTCGTCGCTGAGGGGCGTCCAACCGGCCGACGTCGTCGTCGCATCGGCGCTGAAACGTTGCATCGCAAACGTCGGGCCCGCCGTCTCCGCCGTCTCCGCCGTGGGAGCCGCCGCGTCGGGCGTCGTCTGGGTGACGACGAAGACGTCGGTGACGCGCAACACCGTCGCCAACTTGGCGAAACAAGCGGGGGTGGTGTCGTCCACACAGCGCAGCCCCATGAGGGCAGCCGCTTCAAGTTCTTCACGGGTGGTGGCGTCGTCGAGCAACCGCACCTTGGCCGACGTCAGCGTCTCTTTCAGCACGGCGCGGTGGGGCTGCAGATCGGGCGCGCGCACCAACAACACCGCGTTGGCGTCGTCAGCAGGCTGCGCAACCACGTCAGGTGCCGCGCCGACGGCACACAGCAGTGCGGCCCACGCCGTCCAGCGGCTCAACGTCTTCGCCCCGCAATGCATGTCAACCGCCGCGCAAACTGCCTTTGGCGTTCAGCTGTTCGATGAGGTTTTTCATGCGCTTGCGCACCTTGGCGTCGGCCGGCTTTTGCGTCGTCGCCCGACGCCACAACAGCAGCTCGCCTGCGAGGTCTCCGTTGGCCTCTGCCGTCTTCGCCTTTTGAATGAGCTTGTCGTAGGGCGCGTCGGTCGCTCCCATCGTCGAATAGGGCGGATGGGCGCCGGCGTATTCTTCAGCGAGGGGCTGCAGCACCGACTCGAGCGGAGCGCCGTAGCCCCAGGCCGCATACGCCGACATTCCCAAGGCGACGACGGCACAGGCGGCCAAGCCCAACCCGCCGACGATGTCTTGCACCAAACGGGCGCCGCGACCGGCGGGCGCCTTGTTCTTCTTGTCGTTGGCGTTCGACTTGGGCTGCGACGCCGTCGGCAACGGCTTCTTGCTGACGTCGAGTTCGAGGCCCGGCACATGGGCCCCCTCGTCGTTGCCAAAGGAGTCTTCACCCGCATTGGGGTGGTAGGTGTTGGGCACCATCTCAAACCCACCGGTCTTGGTGGTTTGGTTGGTGGCCTCGTGCTTGGGGGGCGCAGGGGGCTGGCCGAAGGGGTCTGCGCCTGGCGCTGGAGGCGCCGAGAAGGGAGCGGCCACGGCCCCAGTCGACGGTGCCGGAAAGGCCCCGGGCGTCGGCGGGAATCCCACGGGTGCGTTTTGCGGCACAGGCGGGGTGTAGCCGCCACTGCCCATGGCGGGAAACTGCCCGGTGGGCGCAGGAGCGGCTGCGGGAAACTGCCCCGTCGTCGGCGCAGCAGCAGCCGGGAACTGTCCGGTGGGCACGCCGGGCGCGGGTGGAAAGCCCGTGGTGTTCGACGGAAGCGGGAACGGGCTCGCCGGTGGCGCAGGCGCCGCCGGAAACTGCCCCGTCGCCGTCGGTGCCGGAAACGGCGCCTGGCCCATCGGTGGTTGGCCCATTGGTGGTTGGCCCATCGGCGCATGAGGCGTCGGCGTGTGCAGGGCTTGCGGCGTTGGCGCCGCCTGGGGGGTCAAGTTGGCGGGGAGCGACGCCGCTGGGAATTGTCCGGTGGGAATGCCGGGGGCGCCTTGCATGCCGCCAAACCCAGGCGCTTGCGTCACAGGCGCAGCGAAGGGATCGGCCCCCGACGTCGCCGTCGGGGCGGGAGCTGGGCTCGCCATGGGCGACGGCACGGCCGCCGGTGCCGGAGCGGGAGCTGGAGCTGGAGCGGGCGCAGGTGCCGCCGCCCCCTCTTTTTTCGGAGGAGGTTTGGCCAAGAACATCGTGCTGCACTTGGGGCATTTCATGCGGGCGCCCCCGTCGGGGACGGCTTCGTTGCGGACTCGGTAGTTGGCCGAGCACCCCGGACAGGTCACAATCACGACGACACTCCGTCTGCGCATTCGGGGTGGGCGCGTGCAGGCGTCGCCCCCGTGGAGGTCAACCGCACACCCGCCCCGGCCGGTCTGGCACCGGCGATCGCCCACCCCGGTGGTGGGCGTTTTCAGCAGGGGGCCACCTTAACAAGATGACGCGAAAGCGAAATTCTTCCCCTCATCTGTCCGCAGAAAAGTGTGCCGGCTGCCATCCTCCCCTGGGGCGACGGCGCCCGATGCTGACGTCGACGGCGGCGAGATCTTGAAAGCTGCGAAATCCTGCATGGGGTTCGCCGGGTGTCTCACGCCGACTGCAAATAGCGCACGATGACCACGCGGGTTTTGCCCTCATCGAACCGCACCAGCGCCGACCCCAACTTGCCCCGCCCTCGCAGCTCGACGACGGTGCCTTCGCCGAACGCCGAATGCGACACCCGTGATCCTTTGGCCAAGCCGGCGTTGGTTTCGGTGTGCACCACCTCGGCGCCGCGCACCGGCGACGACGACGGCCGCGCTGGCGCCTCTGCCTCGTGCGCGCCCAACGCGAGCTGCCCCTGTTGTTTGGCGGCTTGGTTCTCACGTCGACGCTGGGCCAACGCCAGTGCCTTTTGCACCGCCTGGGCGCCGACGTCGCCATCGTCGCCGTGGAGTTGTCGTTTGCGCCTCGGGGCGTCGGCCACATCGTCATACACGATGTGTTCGCCGTCGACGTCGCCTTCGATGGTGGGCGTCGGCGTGGCACGTCGGCTGTAGGCAAAGGCCCGTTCACGTCGAGGTTTGCTCTTGGGGGTGTCGCCTTCGAGCACCTCCGACGGCATCTCCTCAAGAAACCGCGACGGACGGCGCATCTTCACCGTGCCCTGCACCATCCGCCGTTGCGCCCAGCTGCACACCAGACGTTGTTTGGCGCGGGTGATGCCCACGTAGGCCAGGCGGCGTTCCTCTTCGAGTTCGGTGGTGTCGGCGCCATCTTGCAGCGCCCGCGAGTGGGGGAAGCCGTGCTCTTCGAGCCCCACCAAAAACACCAGCTCAAACTCCAGGCCTTTGGCGGCGTGCAAGGTCATCAAGGTGACCTTGGGGGCGTCGGGGTCGTCTTCGCTCTCTTCGCCGCCCGACAACAACGCCGCCTGCTCCAAAAAACCGCTGATGTCGGTGGGCTCGTCGGCGGCGTTGGCGTCGTCGACGAATTGGGCAGCGGCGCTCACCAAAGCGCCCAAGTTCTCGAGCCGCCCCTGCGATTCGATGGAGTCTTCGGCTTCGAGGCGGTCGGAGATGCCGCTGACTTCAATGGCCGCCGCCAACGCCTTCTTCGCGTCGTAGTCGGCGCGGTCTTCGCCGTCGGGCTGGGCTTGGGGCGTGATGTGCTGTCCGAGCCCCAGCAGGGTCTGCCCGAGGTCGAGGGCCTTTTTCTGAATGCGAGCGCCGATGCCGGAGCGGGCCAACAAGTCGGCATCGCCCATGACGTCGAGGAGCCCCTTGTTGGTCTGCGTGGCCACCGTCTGCATCTTCTGAATGGATGCCGCCCCAATGCCCCGCGGCACCGCCTGCAACATGCGCACGGTGTCGACGTCAGACCGCGGGTTCAACGCACACCGCACCGTGGCCAAGGTGTCTTTGACTTCTTTGCGGTCGTAAAAGCGCACGCCGCCGACGAGGCGATACGCCAAGTGCGAGCGCCGCAGCTCGTCTTCAAAGGCCCGCGACATGGCGTTGGTGCGGTAGAGGATGGCGACGTCTTCGAGGGTCTGCCCCGACTGCACATGCGACTGGATGCTGCGCACGGTGCGCCGGGCCTCGTCGATGTCGTCGCGGCTTTTCACCACGCGCACCTTGCGGCCGTCGTTGAGCGTGGGCCGCAGCTCTTTGCCCAGGCGCTCGGTGTTGTGCCCGATGACGCCGTTGGCGGCCTCGAGAATCGTCGCCGTTGAGCGGTAGTTCTCTTCGAGGCGCACCAGCCGTGCGGGCGCCATCTTGTCGACGAACGTCTTCAGGTTGTCGGCGGTGGCGCCACGCCAGCCGTAGATGGCTTGGTCGTCGTCACCGACGACGGCGACGGTCTTCGCCGACTTCGCCAAAGCAAAGACGATGTCGGCCTGCACGCGGTTGGTGTCTTGGTATTCGTCGACGACGAGGTGGTGCACCACGCGTTTCACTTCTTTGCCGACGGGGTGCTCCAGCAAAGAGCGCAGGTGCAGCAGCAGTCCGCCGAAGTCGGTGGCGCCCATCTCTTTGAGCTTGTCGAAATACAGCCGGTAGACTTGGCGGCCTTTCTCTTCGACGGGGTTCCACGGCGTCTCTGGCACTTGCTCGGGCAACAGCCCTTCTGACTGCCAGCCGTCGATCATGTACAGGATCGGCTTCACCAACTCTTTGCTGTAGTTGAGGTCGTCGACGACGACGCGCTTGAGCAACCGCTGCGCGTCGTCTTGGTCGTAGATGACAAACGACCGCGGCAAGCCAATGGCGTCTCCGTAGCGACGCAACAGACGTGCGGCGGTGCCGTGAAAGGTGCCCACGTTCACCTTGCTGCCGATGCCGGGCACGAGGTGTTCGACGCGTTCGCGCATCTCTTGGGCGGCTTTGTTGGTGAAGGTGACGGCGAGAATCGTCCACGGCCGGGCGTACAGCTGCTCGATGAGAAACGCCATGCGGTGGGTGATGGTGCGCGTCTTGCCCGACCCCGCCCCCGCCAAGATGCACACCGGCTGATCGGTGCACGTCGCCGCCTCGTATTGCGAGGGAGACAGCAGAGCTTGCAGGTCGGTCATGGGGCACCCAACAGAACAACAGAGACGACGGCCAGTTTGGCCATTCTGCAGGGACTGTTCAAGTGTTTAGTGTCGAAGCCCGCCGCTCAGAACGCCACGTCGTCGGCGGGGTCGATGTCGTCGACGGCACCGTGGTCGTCGGCGACGGGGGGTGCGGTCGATGGGTCTTCGGCTGGCGGTGATGTCATGGGCGGCGGGGGGGCCGCGTCGTCGTTCAGGCCTGGCAGCTGGGTGGGCAATGGCGTCTCCGTCGACAACGGCGGGGGCACGCGTCCTTTGGCCATGGCGACCACGTGTTGGGCGTGCTCCTGCAATGCGTCGGCGTAAAGCTGTGACAACCGCTCTTCTTTTTTCATTCTGAAGTAGTGCGCGAGGCCTTGGTGTCCGACGTTGGCGGCGAGCCCGGTGAGCGCCGTGCCCACCAAACAGCCGCACGCCATGGGGTGCATGGCCGCCAGCGTCGTCGTCGACAACAAAAACAACACTCCGGCAAAGGCCACGGCGTCGAGCACGGGCCCAGAGACGGCACACGCTTGCTCGGCGAGCACTTCAGTGGGGTCTTCGAGAGTGCCCTTGCGCTCGGTGTGCACCTGGCGTCCGTCGGGAAACGTCGTCGACAGCGCCACCCGCACCGCCTGGTCGTCGGCGAGAAAGTCGGCGGCGCCTTCGTTGACGTCAAACACCACCTCGGTGCGCAACGCCATTGGCGCCGATGCCTCGTCGGCGTCTGTCGACGTCGAGGCCAGCGTGTTCAGCGACTCGGCGGTGTAGTCTTGAATGCTCTGCACCCACTCCACGCTCTCGCCGATGGATGCCCCCGGCTGTCGCACCAGCACCCGCTCCGGCGCGAAGGCCACGTCGGCTTGCTCGTCGAGGGCGGTGGGGTCGTCGGCCAACTGCGGACGCAGCATGGGCGTCGCACACCCGGTGACGACGAGGGTGCCCAGAAGCAATGCCAACAGTTGAACCAAACGGGTCATGGCAGCAGCATAACGTCTTTGGTGCCGCTCGTCGGTGTCACGTGCGCCATTTGAGGTCGACTTGAACCTCGCCCTTTGGACGCACCGTCGCCAACATCACGGGCGACAAGTCTTGGCCCGGCACCACGTCGACGTCGAAGCGTTGCACCATCATCGCCAACAACAAGGTGGCCTCGTAGAGCGAGAAGGTGTTGCCGATGCACACCCGGCTGCCGGCCGAGAAGGGCACGTAGGCCCACTTGTCGCGGGCCTCGATGGCCTCGGGTGTGAACCGACTGGGGTCGAAGTGCTCGGGGTTGGGCCAGTGGTCGGGGTGGCGGTGCAGGCCCCAGAAGAACGGCAGCACCAAGTCGCCTTTGTTGATTTTCACGCCGCAGATGTTGTCGTCTTCGACGGCGTGGCGGGCGACCATGGCCACGGGGCCACGCAGACGGAGGGTCTCGTCGATGACTTGGCGGGTGTATGTCAGCTTTGTGAGGTCGTCGAAGGTGGGGGTGCGCTTGCCCAACACGCGGTCGACCTCTTCGCGCAGTTTGTCTTTGACGTCGTCACGGCCGTCGATGAGGGTGAACAGCCAGGTCAGGGTCAACGCTGTGGTCTCGTGTCCGGCGATGAACAACGTGAACACTTCATTGCGCACTTCTTCGTCGGTGAGCGGCTCTCCGGTCTCGGCGTCGCGGGCGTCGAGCAGCATCTGCAAGAGGGTGTCTTCGCGTTCGTTCTCAGGCAGTGCGCGTGCGGTTTCGATGACGCGATACACGGTGCTCTCGACGTCACGCATGACGCGTTTGAACTTGCGGTTGGTGGCGGTGGGGATCCACTTGGGGACGGGCACGCCGTTGGACACTTCGCTGACGACTTCAAGCGCCATGCCCAGCGACTCATGGTCGACCTCGGCGGCCTCGCCGAGGCCGCTGCCGAAGAGTGCGTTGACGACGACGTCGAGGGTCAGCCCCACCATCTCGTCGTGGGCATCGATGCGCCCGCCGTCGGGGTGACGACGCTTGAGGTCGTCGAAGAACACGGCGCCGCGGTCGATCATGATCTGCACCAGCCCCTCGAGGCTGCCGCGGTGAAACTTCGGCATCATCAAGGTGCGACGTTTGCGCCACTTCGGCCCCTGCAACGCCAAGATGCCGTCGCCGATGACCTCGCGCACGCCGTCATAGGCTTTGCCCTTGATGTAGTTGTCGGCGTTGCCCGCGAGCACCCGCTGCACGCCGTCGGGGTGTGCGACCACCACCGTGTCGCTGAGCAAGTTCGCGCGGTACACGTCGCCGTACTCACGCCAGCTGCGCTCCATGAACTGCACCAGCCCTTCACGGGCAATCTGGGGCGTGTTGCCGACGATGGGGTACCCGCGGGGACCTTCTGCTTTGCGTCCTTCACCTTGATGTGACGCCAGACGGTCTTGCGCGGTCTTCGACGCCGACGGCACCGCTTGCACGCTCGACGCCACCGGCGGCGGAGGCGGCGGAGGAATGGCCCCGCCGTCGTCGTCGTCGTGCGGGGGGATGGCTTCTTGGGGCAACGGCTCACTCATGTCGACTCCACGTGCAGTACATGCTTACCAAACGGCAAGCGCGGCCGCTTTGGGGAGGAGGATCCAGCCTTGTTTTGAGGCACTCCATCTGTGCCCAATGCCAACGACAGGCCCAACGACAACGCCGATGGCCCTGAAGCCACCGGCGTCGGCATGGGCCTGTGCCCCGCGTGCCCACGGCGTCGACCTACGACGCTGGCTCCTGGTCGTGGTCGATGTTGGAGCCTTTGCGGATGACGCGCTTGGCGGCCTCCGCCAGGCGCGACCGCCAAGCGTTGGCATTGTCGCCGTCGGCAAACGCCGAGTTGCTGAAGACGAAGGCACTCATGGCAAGCTGCAACCCCGAGAGCACCATGACGTGGGCCTCGACGTCGAGGGTGGGGTCGGGGTTGTCGGCTTTGGAGGTGAGGTCGGTGACCACCTTCAGCCAGGGGGCGCCGTTTTCCATCAGCCACGCCATGGTCTCTTCGGGGCGGTCGAGCAACTCGCGGGCGATGAAGCGGGAGGTGACGGCGTTTTGCTGGTAAAGGTCGCCAACGATGTCGACGAGGTGGCGGTAGCGATCGAAACGTTCGGACGTCAACTCGGCCAAAAACACCGGAAAGAAGGTGTTCCACCTGTCGGCCAGCCGCTCCATCACCGCCAGACGCAGCCGTTCTTTCGACGGGTAGTGGTGCATCAACGCCTGTTTGCTCATGCCGGCCGCGTCGGCGACCTTTTGCACAGAGGTGGCGTCGAACCCGCGCAGCGAAAACTGCTCGAGAGCGGCCTCCATGATGCGCTCGCGGGCCTCGTCGCCCGGACGTTCGCGCTTCGCCGCCGTCGAGGCCGGCGCGGATGCAGCAGAAGAAACTGTATCGACCATGGTCTTCACCTTACGACTCTCAGCGCGCCCAAGCACACATGCAGACACACCTGCGCAATCGCTGCAGAGCCAAACACTTTCATCCTGAAGAGGGTTGGAGTGAAAGGCAACCAAAGCGGACATCCGCCTCAACAAAGGGCGCTTGCCGTTTCAGCAGTGGTCGAGAATCAAACACCCTTCCCTGACGGGCCTTTGTCGTCGGGGACAAGCACACACCCGACGTTCGGGATGCGTGTCCATGCAACAAACCCTGCCAAGCACTGTGGCATTTGATACTCAAGCCGGGCCCCGACGACCGAGCCGTGTCTTCTGGGTTTGTCTGCAGACGACCGCGCCACACTCAAAGAAGGACTCCCATCATGATCATTGGCACCAAAGGTTCGGTTCTTGGCCTGCTGAAGTGGCAGTGGAAGTTCATGTTGTTCGCCACCCTGACGTCGACGGCGATCTGCGTGGCCCACATTCATTTCGAACTCACCTGGTTGAAGCTGCCGAGTTTTCCCCTCGCCGTCGTCGGTGCCGCCCTCGGCATCTTCGTGTCGTTTCGCACCAACTCCTCGTACGACCGCTGGTGGGAAGGCCGCAAACTGTGGGGACGGATGATCAACACCTCCCGCCACATCACCTTGGAGGCCAAGCAATATCTCCACGGCGACGACGCCAAACGCGCAGTCACCCGCCGCCACATCGCGTATGTGCACACCCTGCGGGCCAGCTTGCGGGAGCAAGCGCTCCTCGACGACGAACACATCGTCGCCTACCTCGACGACGACGAAAAAGAGCTCTTCAAGACCACCTCCAACGGTTGCAACCGACTGCTCGAGCGGCAAATGGCGGTGTTCACCCAACAGGCCAACGACGGGCACATCGACGCCTTTCGGCTGCAATCCCTCGACGAGAGCATCCGCCACCTCCTCGACATCCAGGGCGGATGTGAGCGCATCAAAAAGACGCCCCTGCCTCGCATCTACGGCTTCTTCGCCGAGCGCATGATCCAGTGGTTCTCCGGCTTGGTGCCCCTGGCCCTGGTGCCGGAGATGGGCTGGTGGGCCATCCCCGTCGCCATCCTCGTCGCCTTCGGCTTCAAGATGATCAGCGAGACCGGCCGCGTGCTCGAAGACCCCTTCAACATGTTTTGGAACGGCCTCCCCCTGTCGACCATCAGCCGCATGATCGAAATCAACGTCCTCGACCTCATGGACGAAACCGACCTGCCCGCCCCCCACCCGCCCCTCTCCGACACCGTCATCATGTGATGCACGACGTCACCACCGACCGCCTGCGCCTCGTGCCCCTCGACGTCCACCACGTCGACGTCATGCTGCGGCATCGCGCGCGCAACGCCGCGTTCTTGCAGCCCTGGGAGCCGCGCCGGCCGGAGCGCGACGCCAGCGCGTGGCGGGCGCAGCTGACGACGTGGAAAACGGAGTCCGATGCCCAACAAGGCCTGCACCTCGGCGTGTTTCTCGACGACAACGCCGACGAACTGGTCGGCGTCGTGCATCTCACCAACGTCATCCGTGGGGTGTTTCAAGCGTGTCATCTGGGCTTCTCTCTCGACGAGGAGCACCAGGGACGCGGCTACATGCGGGAGGCGTTGCAGGCGGTGTTGCGCATCGCGTTTGACGACTGGGACCTCCACCGCGTCATGGCGAACCACCTGCCGCACAACACCCGCTCGGCTGCCCTCCTCGACAAACTCGACTTTGTCGTCGAGGGCGAGGCCAAGTCGTACTTGAAGATCGACGGCCGCTGGCAAGACCATGTGCTGAGGAGCAAGGTCAACCCTGCCCACGACGGGTGACCTCAGCGTCGCCCATGCACGGCGCGAACGGCGCTCCAGTAGCGCTCGACCATGCGCGACGTCGAGAACGTCGACAAGATCCGCTCACGATTGCGCCTCCCCAACTGATGGCGTGCCTCCGCGTCGAGGTCAACGACGTCGAGCAGCGCCGACGCCAACGCCGACGCGTCCTGTGCAGAGACGACGAAACGGTCGTCGTCGAGCATGCGCCGTGCGTCGCCCACGTCGGTGGCGACGACCGGCAAGGCCGTGGCCATCGCTTCAGAGACGGCGTTGGGAAAGCCCTCCGCCCGCGCCGACGACATCACCCCGACGTCGAACCCCACCACCACGTCTTCAATGGACGGATGGGCCGGCAACAACACCGTGCCCGTCGGCGCAGACGACGACAAAGCAGGCACCCCGGCGCCAACACACACCAACTGCACGGGCGTCGTCGTCGACGCGCGCAGCTGGTCAAATGCGGCAAACAACGTGGCGTGGTCTTTCATCGGCGACGCCCGTCCGACGTGCCCGATGACGACGGTGTCGTCGTCGACCGCCCATGCACGACGGGCTTGTTGACGTCGCTTGGCATCTGGCGCGAACCGCTGCCCGTCGACGCCGTTCTCGACGACGACGATGTCATCGGCGGCATATCCATAGGCCACATGCGCCTCTTTCGCAGCATGGCTCACAGCGAGGATGCCGTCGGGCCCCACCGGTGACGTCGTCAATCGACCGCTGAGTTGTTGCACCACGTCGCGTCCGTCGGTGGTGCCGCTCTCGTCGGCGTGGCTGGAGCGCAGGTTCCACACCACCCGCGTGGGCAACCTCCACGCCGCACTGAGCCCCAACACGTTGGCGTGGTACAGCCAGGTCACCACCACATCGACGCGCCGCCGACGCAAATGACGTCGAAGCTTGGCCCAACCTCGCGGCAGGTGCTTGGGATGGGCGATGCCCAACGACCAGCACACCACACCGGCGTCTTCGATGCGGGCGGCCACTTCGCCGAGCGGCTTCAAACAGATGACCTCGTCGCCTGGGCCGCCGTGCGCCAACAGCTGGGCCAAGGCGAGTTCGGCGCCACCGATGTGGGTGCCGGTGATGAGATGCGAGACCCTCATCGACGACGGCCGCGGCAGAGAAAGTGCCAATAGGGGAGGTCGTCGCTGATGACGACGTCGTCGAAGGTGTCGCGCAGGGTGCGAATGTCGGCCCGCGACACCCGTTGTTCAATGCGGGTGAAGAAGCGGTCGTACACGTCTTGTTCGATGCGCTGCAGGCTCTTGTCTTTGTAGAAGTCGTACAGCGGCACCTGGCTGCCTTGCCCGACGCTGCGCTCGAGGGCCTCGCCCAGCCGCACCAACGGACGGTACAGCCCTTTGGCGCCGACCTTGGCGATGCGCAGCCGGGTGTCTTCGTCTTCGATGCGGCACAGCGCGAGGCGGGCGGCGGTGACGCCCTTCAGAAGCAGGCGGTAGTGCGCGGGGCGGTTGTCGAGGGCGTAATACAAAAACACCAACAGCTCGGGCGCCAGCCGCGCCAACTGCCGCGTGACGTCGAGGCAGTCGAGCGGGAGGTGGTGCAGCACCCCCAGGCAGTAGGCGAGGTCGGCGGCGTCGTCGACAAACGGAAGCTTCGTGATGTCGCCGTGAAAAAACAGCACACGCTCATGACGCCCACGCAGGGTCTCGCGGGCCACAAAGATGGCGTCGGAGAAGTCGACCAACACCAGTTCTTCGACGTGGGGCGCCATGAGGTATGACCAGCGCCCCATGCCACAGCCGAGGTCCATGACGCGTTTTTGGCCGAGGGTGTCGAGGTCGACGAGGTCGAAGTAGCGCGCAAACTCCTCGTCGTGCTCGGGGAGCATGTCGGCGTAGGCCTGCCACTCCCGCCCGAAGGTGCTTTGGATGTCGGGCGCGAAGCCGTCTTTGACTTGGTGTCCGCCGCGTCCGAGCCGCTCGATGATGTGGTCGGAGTATTGGTCGGGCGGACTCAACAACACCACGTCGTCGAGCACGGGGTAGCGGGTGTCTCCGACGACGATGTGGTCGGGGGCAGTGACGACGTCCTCGACGCCAAACAGGGCCCGCAAAGTGTCGTGCAGATGGGCGTAGGGGTCGGCGCTGGTGTTGCTGTCGGCAGAGCGAGTCGAGCGGGCCACGGAGCCTCCAAGCGACTCCAGCGACGGTGTCGTCGTCGAAGGAGCAACTCTCGTCTAGCACGACGCCATGCACCTCGCACAACGTCGGCAACGCGTGTGCCTTACGACGTCGAACTGACCGTCACCCGTGTCGACCCCACCGCAAGTGCATCCTGCAACAAGAGCAGCAGGTCGCGCTCTAGGGGAGTGCCAGCGACGAGAACGCCGGGGTCTTCTTGCACGAAGAGGTCGCCGTCGCGACGCAACAAGCGCAAGGCACTGCCTTTGACGTCGAGCGCCAGCTCATCTCCGAGGGGCGCCATGCACCGGTGGTCGGGACGCAACGCCGTCCACAGCTCCACTTGCAGGCCTTGGCGTCTGTACCCGATTTCGACGCCGCGCAGATCGATGAGGCCGCTGTCGCGCAAGGGTTGGCTGCGTCCTGCCAAAGGCAGCGCGTCGACGAGCACATCCCCAGGCGTCTCCACCGCTGGCACCACCAGCACGTCGTCGCCGTCGCCGCGCTCCAACCGCAGGTGCACCCGCGACACCAGGGGCGACTGCACCAGCAGACTGGCCTCCTGGCCCCGCCCGATGGTCAAGGGCCACCGATGGCAGACGTCGACGGTGGTGCGCCCAAACGACAGGCGAAACCGCTCTTGTGGCAGCCGGGCGAAGAAGCGGTTTTTGATCTCTTCGTACAGCGGGTTTTCAGGCCACAGCTTGGCCGCCTCTTGCAGCGCGTGCAGGGCGTCTTTGCGCAGCCCGACGGCAAACAAGCCCTCAAAGCTCTCATACGCCTTGCGGGCCGCCAGGCGTTCGCCGCCTTCTTCGTCTCGGATGGCGGCGTGGGCGGCCTCCAGCTCCTCGATGGCGCCGACCTCCAAGAAGAGTTGGGCGGCCTGGTAGCGCTTGCCGATTTTGGCCAACAATGCACCGGCCAACGCAGCCTCCCCTGCCTCCTGCAGCGCGTTGGCGCAGTGTTGCACCCGCGACTTCAGCAGCGAGAGGTCCATGGCGGCGCCCTCGGCCAACTTGGTGAGTTCGCGGTGAAAGGCCATGGCGACGCCGCGGTGCCCGGCCGTTCCGCTCGGCAGGCTTTGCAGGGTCTCTTGAAAGGCGTCCAGGCGGGCGATGCCCCGTGGCACAGACAAGATGCGCTGCACCGGGTCGTCCACCGGCGCCGCCGAAGGGGTGACGTCGTGGGGCCTCTTCTTTTTGCCTTTGAGCCAGCCAAACATGGATTTCAACAGAGAGGGAGGCGCGTCGTCGTCATCGTCGGTGCCACACGGCGCATCGGTGGGCTCGTCGGTGGGCTCGTCGGCTCCGCCGCCGCCACAAGCAACCACCGCCAGGACGACCCAGATCGTTCGCATCCGCATGCTCCCTCCACCGGTGGTCGCTGCGAATCCTACCAGGTTCGCCGCCCTCAGCTCGCGCAGCGAAGGGCCAACGGAGCGGCGGCCGCCAGAGGACGGCGGACCGGCGCGTCGAGGACCGCCCGACGAAGCGCCCCGGCGCTCAGGCTCGGCACCCCCGCTCGAACGGCGATCCGCGCGAGCATCCGCCGCAGCCCCCGCTCGCTGACCGTTCCCTGGGCGCCCGCCAGCACCGGCCGCCTCGGGGACTGCCCGCGCACCAGGGCCCACAGCCCGCTCCGGAGCCGCTCGCCGAGGGGGAGCACCCGACCGTCGGGCAGCCGCAGCGTGCCGCCGAGCACCGCCTCGACGCGCAGCCCCGCGAGCTCCGACAGGGACAGCCCGCCCTCGAGGAGCAGGCGCAGCAGAACGTCTTCGCGCCAGTCGGAGGCCGCGAGCAGCACCCGCTGGAGCTGGGCCGGGGTGAGGGGCTCGGGCGCGTCGTTTCGGCGAGGGCGGCGCAGCTGCACCGAGGCCCACCCGAGGGCTTCCGCGGCCACCTGCAGCGCCGACACCGCCTGATCGGCGCTCGCCGCGTGGTGCACGGCGCGGGCGTCGATGAAGCGCTGCATGCCCCAGGGACTGGGCACGTCGTGGGCGGTCCACCGGAGCCAAGCGCGCACCTGCGAAAGGTAGCTGCAGCGCGTGGCCTCCGAGCGACCCTCGGCACGCAGGGTTTCGTCGACGAGGGTGAGGATCTGGACGGGATGGGTCGTCATGGGGGCACCTCCTGTCCCCCGGAGGAAGCAAGGCCCGGTCCAATGCTCCTTCCTCCACAATGGGCCAAATCACCGACGTCCGACGGAGGTCGTTCGACCGACGTCCGTCACCCCCGAGGGGAACTTCGTCCTCAACCCACCCCATCGTCCGATCGACAGATCCATGCCGGGGGTCCCCCCGGGAAGCTCTCGACACCCGGAAAAGGAAGGACACGATGGCACTGACCGTCAACACCAACCTCGCCTCGATGAACACGGT
>ENA-OWNT01000371-OWNT01000371.1-seawater-metagenome-genome-assembly--contig:-NODE-371-length-111023-cov-7.081508_pt1 | contig 111023 bp, 95 predicted proteins | sample MGYA00238136_ERZ651165 | MGnify/ENA primary metagenome ERZ651165 (study PRJEB26861, sample SAMN08777766) | seawater metagenome | isolation source: coastal seawater | place: USA: Florida | collected...
CGGATTTGTGGACTCCCATACCCATATTTGTTTTGGAGGCAGTCGGGCCCGCGACTATGCTTACAGAAATGCTGGAAAAACCTATTTGGAAATTGCCAAAGCCGGTGGCGGCATCTGGGATACGGTGACCCAAACCCGAAAAGCATCACAGGCAGAGTTAGTGAAAGACATCATTTCCAGAAGTAAAAAGCACCTCAAAAATGGCGTCACCACCATCGAGGTAAAAAGTGGTTACGGGCTTTCTGTGGATGAAGAGCTGAAAATGCTACGCGCCATCAAACAGGCGAATGAAACTTCAAATGCGACGTTGGTTCCAACTTGCTTGGCTGCCCATATGAAGCCTAAAGATTGGCATCAAGAGAAGGATTATCTGGATGTAATTATAAACGAATTGTTTCCCATCATCAAAGCAGAAAACCTAGCCAATCGCGTGGATGCCTTTGTAGAGGAAAGCGCTTTTTCGCCAGAAGAAATCAAACCCTATTTTCAAAAAGCAAAGGAAATGGGATTCGATATCACTGTACATGCCGACCAATTTACCACAGGAGGCAGTCAAGTAGCCGTAGATTTTGATGCCGTGAGTGCCGACCATTTGGAAGCCAGCACCGAAAAGGAAATTCAATTGTTGGCCAAGAGTAATACCATTGCCACAGCTTTGCCGGGAGCATCTCTCGGTTTGGGATGCGCTTACACCCCTGCCCGCAAAATTTTGGATGCTGGCGGTGCTTTGTCCATTGCCAGTGACCACAATCCAGGATCAGCTCCCATGGGCGACCTGTTGACCCAAGCCAGTATTTTGGGAACTTTTGAGAAGCTATCTAACACCGAAGTACTTTCTGGAATCACCTTTAGAGCGGCCGCGGCATTACGAATGGCGGACCGAGGGAAACTCGAACCGGGTGCACAGGCCGATTTTGCGGTTTTCCCGACGAACAACTATCAAGAAATCACCTACCACCAAGGGCAATTAAAACCTATCGAGATTTGGAAAAACGGAGCCCCCATCCACTAAAACATTGCATCATGACTGAATTTCAGCAACAAATAGCACAAGGTATACCCGAGCATCTTCCAGCAAAAAAAGCCTATCCCAAAAATGGGAATCCAGCTCCAAAACGGAAGGATATTCTCTCCAAAGAAGAGAAAAAACTAGCTGTACAAAATGCACTACGTTATTTTCCCGAAGCTTGGCACAAAGAGCTTGCTCCCGAATTTGCGGAGGAATTAACAACCTATGGCCGCATTTACATGCATCGGTTCAAGCCCAATTATGAAATGTATGCACGCCCCATTTCTGAATATCCAGCAAAAACACATCAGGCGGCAGCCATAATGTTGATGATCCAGAACAATTTGGACCCTGCCGTGGCACAACATCCTCAGGAACTCATCACTTATGGAGGAAATGGGGCAGTGTTCCAAAATTGGGCACAATATCTGCTCACAATGAAATATTTGGCCGAAATGACCGAGGAGCAGACCTTGCACATGTATTCGGGTCATCCGATGGGACTTTTTCCATCCTCCAAAGATGCGCCACGAGTGGTGGTCTCCAATGGCATGATGATCCCCAACTATTCCAAACCCGATGATTGGGAGAAATACAACGCGCTTGGCGTCACCCAATACGGGCAAATGACGGCAGGCTCCTACATGTACATCGGGCCACAAGGTATTGTCCACGGAACAGCCATCACGGTCATGAATGCTTTTAGGAAAGTCTTGCAGAAAAATGAATCCCCCGAAGGCAAGATTTTCTTGACCGCTGGATTGGGTGGGATGAGTGGCGCTCAACCCAAGGCCGGAAACATCGCAGGGGGCATTACCATTTGCGCGGAAGTCAACCCCGAAGCGGCCAAAAAACGTCACGACCAAGGTTGGGTTGATGAGTTGTTGGTAGATTTAGATCTATTGGTGGTTCGCACAAAGGAAGCTGTAAAAAATAAAGAGGTGGTTTCCTTGGCCTACATCGGCAATGTGGTGGATATTTGGGAACGTTTTTATGAAGAGGACATTTTTGTGCACTTGGGATCCGACCAAACCTCCTTGCACAATCCTTGGGCAGGTGGTTATTATCCGGCTGGACTTTCTTTTGAAGCATCCAACACATTGATGGTGGAACATCCAGAAGCCTTTAAGGAAAAAGTACAAGAATCGTTGCGAAGACAAATCAATGCCATCAACAAACACACCGCCAAAGGCACCTATTTTTTTGATTATGGCAATGCCTTTTTATTGGAAGTTTCCCGTGCAGGTGGTGATGTGATGGCCGAAAACAACATCGATTTTAGATATCCATCTTATGTGCAGGATATTCTGGGGCCCATGTGTTTCGACTACGGATTTGGGCCATTCCGTTGGGTATGTACCTCGGGCAATCCAAAGGACCTCCAAAAAACGGATGCCATTGCCCTTGAGGTGATGCAAAAGATAAAATCCGAAGCTCCAGAAGAGATCCAACAACAAATGCAGGACAACATCAAATGGATTTCGGAAGCAGAACAGAACAAATTGGTAGTGGGTTCGCAAGCTCGGATTCTTTATGCCGATGCCGAGGGACGAAGCAAAATTGCCAATGCTTTTAACACGGCCATTGCCAAAGGAGAAATCAGTGCTCCAGTGGTATTGGGCAGGGACCATCACGATGTAAGCGGAACCGATTCTCCTTTTCGAGAGACCAGCAATATTTACGATGGCAGCAAGTTTACCGCGGATATGGCTATCCAAAATGTGATTGGCGATAGTTTTAGGGGAGCCACTTGGGTTTCCATCCATAATGGCGGTGGTGTAGGTTGGGGCGAAGTGATCAATGGAGGATTTGGTATGGTACTGGATGGTTCCAAAGAAGCTTCGAACCGATTGAAGAAAATGCTGTTCTTTGATGTCAACAATGGGATTTCCCGCAGAAGTTGGGGCAGAAACAAAGAAGCCCGCTTTGCCATTGAACGAGAAATGAAACGCACCCCCAATTTAAAGGTAACTTTGCCCTATCTTGTAGAGACTGATATATTGGACGACCTTTTTTAATGTGATGAAACACTACACTCCCCCGAAAAAAGACCTTTGGACAGGAAGAATTTCCAACAAGTGGTTATACCTACATGAAAAAGTGCATTGTACGCCCTTGGAAAAACTCCCGGAAGCCCAGAAAAAATCGATTGCGCTTTTGGGCTATGCCTGTGATGAAGGAGTCCGTCGTAATCAAGGTAGGGTTGGCGCAGCGGATGGCCCGGACACCATTAAAAGTAGTTTTGGGAAAATGCCCAATCATCTGGCCAGTCATGTATTATTGCAGGATGTAGGCTCCATCAGCTGCACCAACAGCGATATGGAGTCTGCCCAAGAACAACTTGCCGAAGCAGTCACGATGCTTTTAGACAAAAAACAGTTTCCCATCGTTTTGGGAGGTGGGCATGATATGGCTTACGGCCACTACAAGGGTATCAAAACCTATTTGGACAGCAAAAAAGAAGGACAGACCATTGGCATCATTAATTTTGATGCACATTTTGATTTGCGAAAAAACACAGAACAGAACAATTCGGGCACCCCATTTTATCAAATCGCCAAGGACTGTGAAAAAGAGGGCATCAATTTTAACTACCTCTGTCTCGGTATCCGAAAAGACGCAAATGACCGTATTCTATTTGAAACCGCCCGTGACCTTAAAGCCAATTATATTCTTATTGACACCTTCCAAATCCCATTTTTGGAGGAAATCACCACATGGATCAATGCCTTCGTCAAAAATGTGGACCATGTCTACGTGACCATTGATCTTGACGGATTTTCATCGGCCTACGCGCCAGGGGTAAGTGCCGCTTCTCCCATGGGCTTTACTCCCCACATTGTTTTGGAATGTTTGAAAACGATTATAGGTTCTGGAAAGCTGATCAGCTTGGATATTGCCGAGATGAATCCCAAGTATGATATTTATGGACAGACGGCAAAATTGGCTGCTTCCTTGATGCATTATGTGGCGCATAGTGTTTCGGGCAGTTGATTGGTTTGTGTCAGGTCGAGCGCAGTCGAGACCCTTATTTAAATGAATATCTGGTTAGAGATTTCTCACGCTCCCTTAGCTCCCTCGCATGCTCGGGACAGGGGTTCGAAATGACACTATCATAAAAAGAGAATTAACCTGTCATTTCGAGATGAGGAGCACAGCGACGATTGAGAAATCCAATTGTCATTCAGAACTAAGCAAAGAATCTTTATCAAGAGTAATGGTTCGACACGAATTGCACAAACTTCCACTAACCGTTTATCATCTGCGGGGCAAGCGAAGTTGATACCGCAGACAGTAAGACCTCTCGACTGCGCTCGAGGTGACATACTATTACTTAAATTCATAAGGTGAAGATTTCGACCTCTCTGTCTCACAAACAAAAAAAGCCTTCCAAACGGAAAGCCTTTCATTGGCGAGCATCGGTCTGATGCTTCAACCTGATTCCAATCGTCGCGACTGGAATCCAACACAACGGGACAAAGATAGCAAAGGTTTTCGATTAATGGGATTGGAGACGATTTTTTTCATCAAACCGCCTTTATAACGTAAGTCACTATCCCCCATATCAACAAGTCGCTATCCTTGGATACCTTGATAGGCTTATACGCATTGTTTTCCGGCATCAGTGTGATGGAATCCTTTTCCATCAGCAATCGTTTTACGGTGAATTCCCCTTCCAAAAAACAAACTGCTATTTTTCCGTTTTCCGCTTCCAAACTTCTGTCAATGATCAATAAATCACCATCATCGAGCCCGGCCCCGGTCATGGATTGCCCACTGACCCTTGCATAAAACGTGGCTTCCTTGTTTTTGACCAAGGTCTTGTCCAGACTGATCCGTTTCTGCTTGAAGTCCTCGGCCGGGGATGGAAACCCTGCGGAGACGGTATTTCTAGAAATGGGAATACCCAAACTTAGCTCATCATCTGGGGTAAAAAACGTGAGCGAATTGGTTTCTTGAGGTTTTTTTGAGGTCATTTTACTACAATGATGTCATTGATGTCCGTTGTATATCTTGGGGAAAGATGCTCTTGGCGCATTTTCCAGGTCCGTTTTAAATCTTGATTGGCTATTTTCATTTTATAGTCCCCATACCTATCATTCATGTTGTCCATCACCTCCATGATTTTATGATGTTTTGGATTTTCTGATGAAAACAGGTCCAACTGACGCTCGTTGGTGGGAATCAGACCCGATACGATCACCCCTGCCCTTTTGTACTTGATCCCGGCTTTGAAAATGGTATCCACCGCCTTGACCGCATAACGACTTATGGTAAGGCTGGAATCCGTAGCGTAGGGCAAGGTTATAATGGCCGTACCCCTGTCTTGGGGCTCATCCTGCTTATGTCGGTCACTTCTTAAAATGACCACAATATGGTTACAACTGCTCTCTTGGGCCCGTAGTTTTTCGGCGCAACTGCTGGCAAAGGTGGAAATCCGCTCCCGAATATCCTCGATATCGGAATAGGTCCGTTCAAAACTTCGCGTGGTGGCAATTGCTTTTTTGTCCCGGGCATCATCTTCCAAATCCAAGGTAGGTATGCCCTCCAAGTCTTTTTTCAACCGCAACCCAACAATGGCCATTTGCTTTCTCACCCACTCATCGGGCAACTGGGTGAAATCAAAGGCGTTTTTTACGTTTCTAGTCTGAAGTCGTTTTAAGTTTCCGTGACCAATACCCCAAACCGTCTCTATTTTTGACCATTTGAGTGCTTTTATTCGCCCCTCTTCGGATTGGATCACAAAAACTCCTCCGGTCCGGGATTTCAATTTTTTGGCAATCTTGTTGGCCACCTTGGCCAGTGCCTTGGTCGGTGCTATGCCTATACTGATCGGGATTCCTGTGCTTTTTTGCACCTTGTATTGCATCTCCCTTCCATATGCCTCAAAATCATAGTCCTGGAATCCATCAAACTTTAAAAAAGCCTCATCAATGCTATATACTTCCATGTCTGGGGTAAACGTTCCCAAAATATTCATCACCCGGGTGCTCATATCGCCGTACAAAGGATAGTTTGACGAGAATACCTTTATCCCGTTTTCTTCACAGAACTTCCTGTACTTGAATGCCGGGGCTGCCATGGGGAGGCCCAATTTCTTGGCCTCATCGCTACGCGAGATAAAGCAACCGTCATTATTGGAGAGAATGGCCACAGGAATGCTATTGAACTGAGGCTGAAAGGCCCGCTCACATGACGCATAGAAGTTATTGCAATCCACCAACGCAAACATGCCTCAAAGTACTCGATTTTTGCTAAATTACCTAGTAAATCAACTTCAATGAAAATTAGGATACGAGGCAATTCGGTACGTTTTAGACTGACCCAGAGCGAAGTAAAACAGCTTTGTGAAAAAGGTTTTTTTATGGAGACCACCTCTTTCGAGGAAAATGTATTCGGCTATGCCGTACAACTCAGTAAAACTGAACCGACCCTCTCGTCTTCGTATGAAAACAACCGGATTACCCTAAGTGTTTCTGAACAGCTGGCAAAAAACTGGGATTTAGATGAACGTGTTGGCTTTGAACAGACTCTCACCACCAAGAACGGGACGGAACTCCACCTCCTCCTCGAGAAGGATTTTACCTGTCTGGACAATACCCTGGAAGACCAATCGGACAATTATCCCAACCCCAAACTGCAACATTGAACCCCATGGAAAAAGAATTTAAACGAAATATTTCCCTCACGGGCGATATCCAATTTACCGGATTGCGCCTTAAGGAACCTATGCATACCGCCGCTGGTTTTTTAGGGGTAAAAGAAGCTTTGAGACACAGTTTCAAGGAAATGGGCATTGTACGATCCATGAAGGCCTTGCTCGAAATGAACCAAGAAGATGGTTTTCGGTGTCCCAGTTGCGCTTGGCCGGTTCCTGAACACCCCTCCAAGATTGCGGAGTATTGCGAAAACGGGGCAAAGGCCTTGGCCGACGAAGCCACCCATGAACATATAGGTGCCGAGTTTTTCAGCAAACATTCCGTGGAGGAGCTGTCCCAACTCAGTGATTATGAACTCAACAAGTTGGGTCGGATCATAGAGCCCATGGTCCTTAAACCGGAAAAAGTACATTATGAGCCCATTGCATGGCAAGAGGCTTTTGATTTACTATCTAATGAACTCCATCAGTTAAACGACCCCAATGAGGCCATTTTTTATACCTCTGGACGATCCAGTAATGAAGCCGCCTATTTGTACGGCATGTTTGCCCGCGCTTTGGGCACCAACAACATGCCCGATTGTTCCAATATGTGCCATGAGTCATCCGGTGTGGCACTATCCGATACCCTCGGCATTGGAAAAGGTTCGGTAACCTTGGATGATCTCTATGGCGCCGAAGTTATTTTGGTCGTGGGCCAAAACCCGGGGACCAATCACCCCAGAATGCTCTCTGCCCTTGAAAAATGCAAAAAGAATGGGGGAAAAGTCATCAGCATCAACCCTCTGGCGGAAACGGGACTGGTGAACTTTAAAAACCCGCAAAACGTTTCGGATATGTTGGGCAGTGGGCAGCCCATTGCCGACATACACCTTCCTGTTCGCATCAACGAGGATATTGCACTCGCCAAACTGATCTTGAAGAAATTGGTGGCCCTCGACGCCAAAAATCCCAATGTCCTAGACCATGAATTCATTGTGGAATATGTGGATGGCTATGATGAACTGCTCAAAGATTTGGAGCACTTCGATTACGAAACACTTCAGCGGAGGACTGGGGTTTCCATGCGAAAAATTGACAAGACCGTCCGGTTATTGGCCGAAAACTCCAAAATCGTGATCTGTTGGGCCATGGGCATCACCCAACATAAAAATGCCGTGGAATGCATCCAGGAATATGTGAACATTTTACTGCTGAAAGGAGCCATCGGGAAACCATTTGCGGGCACTTGTCCTGTTCGGGGACATAGCAATGTACAAGGGGACCGCTCAGTGGGCATCCATCACTTTGTCAATGAAGGATTGAACAAGAGGATTCGGGAACATCTCGGTTTTGAGCCCCCTACCCAACGAGGATATGATGTTGTGGGGGCCATCCATGCCATGCACGAAAACAAGGCCAAGGTCTTTGTCTGTTTGGGCGGGAATTTTGCAATGGCCGCTTCGGATACGGCATACACGGCCAAAGCGCTTCAGAATTGTAGTTTAACGGTACAGATCAGCACCAAGCTCAACCGCAGTCATTTAATCACGGGCAAAACTGCGCTGTTGCTTCCCACTTTTGGTCGCTCTGAGAAGGATGAGAAGAACGGCTCCCTTCAATTTCTGACCATGGAAAGCAGCACGGGAAAAGTCCGCCAAAGCAAAGGTTTGTTGAAACCGGCTTCGGAGCATATCAAAAGTGAACCGGAAATCATCGCATTGATGGCCCACACCTATTTTAAAGGGAAACATACGATGGACTGGGAGGCTTTGGGAGCGGATTACGACCTCATCCGAAGTTTAATCGATAAAACCGTAAAGGGATTTAAAAACACCAGTGAACAATCCAAAGGGTTTGGGTATTACCTGCCCAACAATGTACGGGAACGGGACTTTAGAATGCTGCCCAACGGCATGGCACAGCTTACCATCAATACATTGCCGGACCATGGTCTACAAATGAATGAATTCTTGCTGATGACCATTCGGTCCCATGACCAGTTCAACACCACCATTTATGGATTGAACGATCGCTATCGAGGTGTTCACAATGAGCGTCGCGTGGTGTTCATGAACCAAGATGATCTGGAACAGCATCAACTGAAAAAACTGGATATTGTGAATCTACATAGCGAGTATGATGGTATCCAACGGACCGCAGAACAATTTTTGGTCATTCCTTATGAAATTCCCAAAGGGAACATGGCCGCTTATTTTCCAGAAACCAATCTGCTGGTACCCCACAACCATTTTGCGGACAAGAGCCAAACCCCTATCAGCAAATCCATCAAGGTAACGGTTGAAAAAATATAGTGTCGATTATTTAAATGCAGGAATTCCGGTAATATCAGCCCCAGTGATCAACAAATGGATGTCATGGGTACCTTCGTAGGTAATCACACTTTCCAGATTCATCATGTGGCGCATGATGCTATATTCCCCAGTGATTCCCATTCCACCCAGAACCTGTCTCGCCTCGCGGGCAATCTTTAGGGCCATGTCCACATTATTACGTTTGGCCATAGAAATTTGGGCCGTGGTGGCACGTCCTTCATTTTTTAATTGCCCCAAACGAAAGGCCAACAGCTGGGCTTTGGTGATCTCGGTGATCATTTCGGCCAATTTCTTTTGCTGTAGTTGATAGGCGGCTATGGGTTTTCCAAATTGGATGCGCTCCTTGGCATATCGCAAGGCTGTATCATAGCAATCCATGGCAGCTCCGATGGCTCCCCAGGCAATACCATATCGAGCGGAATCCAAACAGCCCAACGGCGCACCCAACCCACTCTTACCTGACAACAGGTTTTCTTTGGGCACCTTTACATTGTCAAAAATAAGCTCCCCCGTGGCCGAGGCCCGGAGTGACCATTTGTTATGGGTTTCCGGGGTAGAAAAGCCTTCCATGTCCCTTTCCACGATCAAACCGTGGATACGGCCGTCTTCATTCTTGGCCCAAACCACGGCAACATCGGCAAAGGGAGAATTGGAAATCCATAATTTTGCTCCGTTCAACAGGTAATGGTCTCCCATATCCTTGTACTTGGTTTCCATACCGCCGGGATTGGAACCATGGTTGGGTTCGGTCAAACCAAAACAGCCCATCCATTCGCCCGTGGCCAGTTTTGGCAAGTATTTTTTACGTTGTTCTTCCGATCCGTAGGCAAAAATGGGATACATGACCAAGGAAGACTGTACCGAAGCTGTGGAGCGCACCCCGCTATCCCCCCGTTCAATCTCCTGCATGATCAAACCATAGCTGATCTGATCTAGTCCCGCACCTCCATATTCTTCTGGAATGTACGGACCAAAAGCACCTATTTCGGCCAGACCTTTGATAATCTGTTTGGGAAACTCCGCCTTTTGGGCGTATTCCTCTATGATGGGGGAGATATCCCGTTTTACCCATTGGCGGGCAGCATCCCTTACCAGCTTATGCTCTTCGGAAAGAAGGTCGTCAAGGTTATAGTAATCCGGGGCTTCAAATAGATCAGGCTTCATTCGGAAAAAATTTATCTAAAAGTTATGCCGAAATTTAACAATTTAATCTATCACTGTTGCATTTTTAAATAAAATGATTTGGTCAAATCCGTATACTGCTCGGTGTATTGGTGCCGTTCGGCCTCTATGATGAGCTCATCCACTGAAGTGTTCGCTTCTGAGCGTCCAAATTCCAACAAACTCCTCTTGAAATTTGCTTTTGGGTTTCCCTTCACCCTAGTAATTCTCTTGATGAACAATCCAGATGTCTTGGCCAAGGACACAAAATCTTCTTCTTCCTTAAAAGGAACAATGACCGAAAAAACACCAGTGGCGGAAAGAAGTTTTGCGGCTCCCTCTACAAGTTCATCAAAAGGTAACGAGCTATTTTGTCGGGCCTGATCCCTTGAAGCATCCCCACTGGACACATTCTCCGAATAGAACGGCGGATTGGAAACGATCAAATCATATCGATCATCAATCTCATCCACAAATTCATCCAATCCGGCATGATAACAGAACAGTCGGTCTGACCATGCAGAGGCTTCAAAATTGGCAACACATTGTTCGTAAGCGTCTTCATCCAACTCAATGGCATCAATAAGTTCGGCAGGGGAGCGTTGCGCCATCTGTAAGGCAATCAATCCCGTACCTGCACCAATATCCAAAATGGAATCGGGTTGGTGCTCCAAAGAGGTCCATGCCCCCAACAAGACCCCATCCGTACCCACTTTCATGGCACAGCGGTCTTGGTGTACCGTGAATTTCTTGAATTGAAAAGGCTTACTCATCCACTCTGCCCGGCTCCCGGGTTTCAGAACCTTCCAGCTCCATAAGGGAATCTCCCAAACGTTGCCTCATCGTGTTGGCCCGTGCCTTTATCTCGGCCACAATCTCGGGATGGGCTTCGGCCACATTGTTGGTCTCACTGACATCGTTGACCACATCATAAAGTTCAATTTCCTCCATATCAACGTATCGGTAGTTTCCTGGCTGTCCATCCTTGCCCGGTTCCTGACCATCCATGGTCCGGTAACGATGCGGGAAATACATCTTCCACTTCCCATACCGAACGCCGAACATTTCGTTTACCCGATAGTAGAAAAAGTAGGCATCTTGCACGGGCTGCGTGCGCTCTCCCGTTAAAATGGGCCATGCGTTTTTACCATCGATCACTTGCTCCGGCAATTTGGATTCGGTGACATGGGCAATGGTAGGCAATATATCTATGGCCATCATGGGTACATCCACTGTTCTCCCTGGCTTGAGCTTTTTGGGGTATTTCATAATAAATGGCTCGCGCTGTCCACCTTCCCAGGCAGTACCCTTTCCTTCACGAAGGGGAAGGGCACTTCCCGCATGGTTTCCATAGGAAAGCCAAGGTCCATTGTCCGAGGTAAAGATGACCATGGTATCCTCTTCAAGTCCGTTATCCTTAAGCGCTTGTATGATCTGACCCACAGACCAGTCAATCTCCATGATCACATCACCATACAAACCTCTTTCCGACTTGCCTTTAAACTTATCCGAAACGAACAGGGGCACGTGGGGTTGCGGATGTGGTACATATAAAAAGAAGGGCTTATCCTTATTTCTCTTGATAAAATCCACACTTCTCTCTGTAATCTGTGTAGTCAATTGGGATTGCTCCACCAAGGTGTCGATAACGGTCTCGTTTTCGTAGAGTGGAAGGTCCGGAAAATTAAAAATAGGTCCCTGTTGGGGATGATAGGGCCACATATCATTGGAATATGGAATTCCGAACCACTCATCAAACCCGTGTCGAGTGGGCAAAAACTTTTTGTGGTGTCCCAAGTGCCATTTTCCATAAATGGCCGTTGCATATCCCTTCTCCTTCAACATTTCGGCCAAGGTGGTTTCAGTTTCATTGATGCCGTGGGTGTTATCGGGCCCCAAAGCATTATGGATGCCAATCCGATTGGGATAACAACCGGTTAAAATTCCAGCTCTGGAAGCTGAGCATACGGCTTGGGCCGCATAATAATGGGTCATTTTAACCCCATCTGCCGCCATCTGATCCAGATTGGGAGTTTTTATATTGGGCGAACCAAAGACACCAACATCTTGGTAGCCTTGATCGTCCGTAAAAATCAACACTATATTGGGCGAACGCTCTTCCTCCTTGACGGGAGCCTTCTTTTCCCCACAAGAAATCAGTCCTAAAACAAGAAATACAAAGAAATATCGAAACATATCGTAAAATAAAAGGTTGCCCTAAATATAGGTGAAAACCACAAATCTTACGAATCCATATACAATTCCACGAGACCTTCCGGTGTTCTTACATGGATTTCCCTCTTCTCCCGATCTACTTTCTTTATGATGTCATCGGTGATGGGAATCAAGAGTTCCTTCCCATCCTTTTCAGCTTCAAACAGTTCCTGCGAAGCGCTATCGTTTATAGAGACTATGGTCCCAATATTTCCATGGACCTCATCCATCAATGCAAACCCAATGACTTCATGGAAATAAAACTTATTTCCGGTAAGGGGCGGGAGCATTTCCAAGGGGAGATACAATTCCGAACCTATGATCTTATCCGCGGTGGCCTCATCCTTGACCTCTTCAAAATCGATGCGGAGCAGGTTGGATTTGTGCAATCGGCAACGGTCAATAAAAAATGGAATCAGATTGTTTCCCAATGAAACAAAAACTGATTCCATGTTTTCGTAGATTTCAGGTTCATCGGTGTCCAATTTGACCAACACCTCACCTTTAAAACTATATTTTGAAACGACTTTGCCCAGGTAGAAGCAATCTTCCTTGCGCATCGCCTTCTCTTCTATTCTTCTTCTTTGGCAGCTTCCTCAGCGGCAGGAGCCTCCTCAGCAGGAGCTTCAGCGGCAACTTCTTCTGTAGCGGCCTCAGCAGTTTCCTCGGTAGCTTCCTCAACTACTTCCTCTTCTGGCAAAGCGGCAGCGGCTCTTTTCTCGTTGACTTCCTTCTCAGCTTCCAAAGCTTTTGCCCTTGCTTCAGCCTCAGCTTTGCTCAATCCATCTTTCTTGGCTTGGATAGCACCTTCTTTTTCTTCCAACCAAGCTTTGAATTTCTCCTCAACTTGCTCTTCGGTCAAAGCGCCTTTGCGAACACCGCCCAAGAGGTGGTGCTTCAACAAAACTCCTTTGTAAGAAAGAATGGCTCTGGCAGTATCGGTAGGCTGTGCACCATTTTGCAACCATTTTACAGATCCGTCAATATCCAAATCGATGCTGGCAGGATTGGTATTAGGGTTGTAGGTACCCAATTTTTCCAAAAATTTACCGTCTCTTTTTGCTCTGGAATCTGCGGCAACCACCCAATAAAATGGTTTACCTTTTTTACCGTGTCTCTGAAGTCTAATTTTAACTGGCATATCACATTAATTTGTAGGGTGCCCGACCCTTGTTATTAATTCTTTTTAATCGCTTGTCTCTTAAGCGGGTGCAAATATACTTGATTTCTTTTAATGCACAATGTTTGCGCAAACTTTCTATTCCCTTTCAGCCAATTGATCCTCGCCCCTTACCAATTTTGTTTGATGCTCTTGGACCACAGTATTGATTTGTTGGATGATGGAGTCATTTCCTTCAGCAATATTGAATTGTTCAGCCGCATCATGATTCAGATTAAAGAGCAAGGGTATTGCATGTTCTGTTCGCTCTCCAAATTGCCCATAGGCACCCTGGGTAATAAAATGCGCTTTGTAATCTCCTAATCGGGCCGCGTACAGATCAGTACCCCGATAGTATAAAACACTTTTTCTAGGGCTTGGATTTTTATTTAACAAGGTTCCACTCAAATCTACGCCATCCATGATGCGGTCTTTTGGAATATCCACCCCGGCCATCTTGCTAAACGTGGTAAAGAGGTCCATGGTCGACCCCAAATCCGTGACCAATCCCGGCTTGATGTACCCTGGTCCCCAAAAAATGGCAGGTTCCCGCATTCCGCCTTCCCATGTGGTACCTTTACCCGCTTTCAACAACCCGGCACTACCCCCATTGGTTTTAAAAGGTAGCCAAGGACCGTTATCAGAAGTGAAGACCACGATGGTATGTTCAGCCAACCCTTCCAATTCAAGGGCCTTCAAAATTTTCCCGACACCATCATCAATCTCTTCGACCACATCGCCATATAGTCCACGCTTGCTCTTGCCCATGGCTTCTTTGGAAGCGAACAAGGGGATATGCGGTAAATTATGCGCTAAATACACAAAAAATGGCTTGTTTTTATTCTCTTTGATATAAGAAATGGTCTCCTCCGCGTATCGTTTGGTAATAGTGTTTTGATTGGCAGGCCTTTCTATGATTTCTGTTCCACGCAGCAAAGGCACATTGAAGTGTTCGGTTTTGATGTCCTCATTCTGCTGATTCCAATAACCTCCTTTCGGATAGTCCACTACCCGGTCCATATCATTGGAGTAGGGAATCCCAAAATAATAATCGAACCCATTGTTGGTGGGCAGGTATTGTTCTTTATGCCCAAGATGCCATTTCCCGATACAGGCAGTGGCATACCCAGCCTTCTTTAGTTGCTCGGCCAAAGTGATCTCGCTACTGGGCAACCCATTTTTTGAATCCGGGAAGAGCACACGATGTTTGTTACTGGCCATCCCGCTTCTAACTGGAAGCCTCCCCGTAAGCAAAGCTGCCCTACTCGGGGTACATACGCTGGCCCCCACATAAAAATTGGTCCATTTTTGTCCCTCAAAGGCCATTTGGTCCAAATGGGGCGTATGGATGGTCGGGTTTCCATACACACTTAAATCCCCATACCCTAGATCATCAGCAAAAATAATGATGAAATTTGGAGGACGTTCTGGGCTTTCTTGGGCATTCCCACTAAAAAAGCTTCCCAAAAAGATACAGTAAAAAACAAAGAGTATTGGCTGCGATAACTTAGTGCATGTTTTCATTCAAACGGACTTTATTCCTTAAATATAGGGAATGCCCAGTATAAAACGTGAGACCCAAAGATCAGTTGATAAATCCTAAAAACTACATTTTATAAAACCTCCATGTTTGTATATTTTTAGACATTGATTTTTCCACTCCGAAAACGGCGAGCACATGTACCTAATATTTGATACCGAAACCACAGGATTACCCAAGCGCTGGGACGCCCCCATAACCGATACGGACAATTGGCCAAGGTGTGTGCAGATTGCGTGGCAGCTGCACGATGAAATGGGCAATGTGGTGGAGCATCAAGATTTTTTGGTGCAACCCGACGGGTTCAATATCCCTTATGAATCTGAACAAATCCATGGCATCTCCACGGCTTTGGCGGAGCAAGAAGGAGAATCATTGGACCATGTGTTGGATACTTTCAAAAAAGCTTTGGAACGCACCAAGTTTGTTGTGGGGCAAAACGTAGGTTTCGATGTCAATATCATGGGGTGTGAATTCCATCGAAAAGGGATGGACAGCCTCTTGACCGAACTACCCGTTCTGGACACCTGTACGGAGCATACCGCGGAACTCTGTAAAATTCCTGGAGGCCGTGGGGGTAAATTCAAGCTGCCCACCCTCACCGAGCTTCACGAATTTCTTTTTGGGGAACCTTTTGCCGAGGCCCACAATGCCACCGCCGACGTTGAAGCCACTACGCGATGCTTCTTGGAGCTGGTTCGAAAAAAACAGTTCACTGCCCAGGAACTGGATGTTCAACCCGACTATTTTGAACGTTTTTCCGAGGCCAATCCACAGGAAATCCAACTGATTGGATTAAAGCACATCAACCTAAAGGCAGCATCCAAAAAGATTGCAGATGCCCTTTGGGCACAAGATACTGGGGACATTTCCGAAGCGGAAATCCAAGAGAACATAGAAACCTTGGAAGATGCCCCTTTTGTGCATCTTCACAACCACTCCCAATTTTCGGTCCTCCAATCCACCATCAACATAAAAGATTTGGTAAAGGCCACTTCCAACAATGGTATGCCGGCCGTTGCCTTGACGGACCATGCCAATATGATGGGCGCCTTTCACTTTGTGAAAGAAATCATGGCCCACAATAAAGGCGTCAAGGAACGAAATGCCGAACTGGAGGAAAAAGGAGAACCAGCCACAGAAAAGGAAATCACCCCGATTGTGGGATGCGAATTTTACGTTTGCGAAGACCATACCAATAAAAATGTAAAGGACTACGGCTATCAAATTGTGCTATTGGCCAAAAACAAGGCAGGTTACCAAAATCTGGCTAAAATGTCCTCCATTGCCTATACCAATGGGTTTTATTATGTGCCCCGTATCGACAAAAAGATTGTTGAACAGTACAAAGAAAATGTCATTGCCCTCACCGGAAACCTTTATGGTGAGGTGCCTAACAAAATATTGAACGTTGGTGAGAAGCAAGCCGAAGAAGCCCTGTTGTGGTGGAAGGAACAGTTTGGCGATGACCTCTACATAGAAATGATGCGCCACGGACAGGAAGATGAAGACCGGGTGAACCAAGTTTTGGTGCAGATGGCCAAAGATCATGATGTAAAGCTCGTGGCCACTAACAACACCTACTATTGCGATAAAAAAGATGCCGAAGCACACGATATCCTGCTCTGCGTAAAGGATGGGGAAAAACAGGCCACACCCATAGGACGAGGTCGGGGGTACCGTTACGGATTGCCCAATCAAGAATATTACTTCAAGTCTTCCGATGAGATGAAGGAGCTCTTCAAGGATATTCCTGAAGCCATTCTGAACATCAAGGAGATTGTGGACAAGATAACTCCCTATGACCTCGCTAGTGACATCCTTCTTCCCAAGTTTGAGATTCCAGAGGAATTCAAGGTCAAGGAAGATGATACAGACGGAGGAAAACGGGGTGAAAATGCCTATTTGAGGCACATTACTTATGAAGGGGCCAAGAAACGATATGGGGAAGTCACTTCTGAAATTTCGGAACGCATCGATTTTGAACTGGCTACCATAGAAAATTCAGGATATCCGGGGTATTTCCTTATCGTGGAAGACTTTATCCGCGAAGCTCGGAACATGGGGGTTTCCGTTGGACCAGGAAGGGGTTCGGCAGCAGGCTCGGTTGTGGCCTACTGCTTGACCATCACCAACATTGACCCCATCAAGTACGACCTGCTTTTTGAGCGTTTCTTGAATCCGGACAGGGTATCCATGCCCGATATTGATATTGATTTTGATGATGAGGGCCGCGGAAGAGTTATGGATTATGTGATCAACAAATATGGCTCCAATCAGGTAGCACAGATCATTACCTATGGCACCATGGCGGCCAAATCCTCTATCAGGGATACGGCAAGGGTCTTGGATTTACCTCTAAATGATGCCGACCGCATTGCCAAGCTTATCCCCAATATGTCCAAATTGGGCAAAATATTTGGGGTTGAAGAAGCCGATTTACGCAAAAAGTTCCGATCCGATGAACTGGAAAAGGTCCATGAATTATTGAACATCTCCGAAGGGGATGATTTGGAAGGCCAGACCGTAAATATGGCCCGGGTTCTGGAGGGGTCTTTACGAAATACTGGAATCCATGCCTGTGGGGTCATCATTACCCCAGACGACATTACCAACTTTGTTCCCGTATCCGTCGCTAAAGATTCCGATCTGTACGTCACCCAATTTGACAACTCCGTGGTGGAAAGTGCCGGACTCCTAAAGATGGACTTCTTGGGATTGAAGACACTGACACTCATCAAGGATACGGTGAAAATCGTTAAGGCACGGACCGGAGTGGAATTGATTCCCGATGATTTTCCACTGGACGACGAAAAGACCTATGAACTTTTCCAACGCGGGGATACGGTAGGGATATTCCAATACGAATCACCCGGGATGCAAAAACACATGAAAAACCTGAAACCTACGGTTTTTGATGACCTTATCGCCATGAATGCCCTGTATCGTCCGGGGCCCATGGAATATATCCCCAGCTTTATTGCCCGTAAGCACGGTGACGAGGAAATCACCTATGACCTTCCCGAAATGGAGGAGTACCTACAGGAAACCTACGGTATCACCGTGTATCAAGAGCAGGTGATGTTGCTTTCCCAAAAGCTGGCCGGTTTCTCCAAAGGTGACGCAGATGTGCTGCGTAAAGCAATGGGAAAAAAGATTTTCGCCCTGCTACAAAAATTGAAACCCCAATTCTTGGACGGTGGTGAGAAAAATGGACACCCCCGCGATATTCTGGAAAAAATCTGGAAAGACTGGGAAGCATTTGCCTCCTACGCGTTCAACAAAAGTCACTCCACCTGCTACGCCTATATTGCCTATCAAACTGCCTATCTAAAGGCCCACTACCCTGCCGAATACATGGCCGCTGTACTGTCCAACAACATGAACGACATTAAGCAGGTGACCTTCTTTATGGAGGAATGTAAGCGCATGGGCTTGGAGGTTCTGGGGCCGGATGTCAACGAATCCTATTACAAGTTTGCCGTGAACAAGGACAATGCCGTGCGTTTTGGCATGGGAGCCATTAAAGGTGTGGGACGTTCCGCAGTGGAAACCATTGTGGAACAAAGAAAAGAAGGTGGCTCCTATAAATCCGTATTTGATTTGGCCAAGCGGGTCGATTTAAGGGCCGCCAATAAAAAAGCTTTTGAAAATCTGGCCTTGGCCGGTGGGTTTGATTCATTCGGGGATACCCACCGAGCACAATATTTCCATCATGAAGGGGACGAGGTCACCTTTTTGGAAAAAGCCGTCAAGTATGGGGCAAAATTCCAGGAGAATGAAAATTCTTCCCAAGTAAGTCTTTTTGGGGATGCCAGTGAGGTGCAGATTCCCGAACCCGTGGTACCGCCTTGCGAGGATTGGGGCACCATGGAAAAACTGCGTAGGGAAAAAGAAGTGGTGGGTATTTACATTTCAGGCCATCCTTTGGATGACTTTAAAAAAGAGATCACAGCTTTCTGCAATAGCAGTGTATCCGCATTCACCAGTTTGGAGGACTACGTAAACCGAGAACTCTCGGTAGCGGGAGTCATCACGGATGTCCAGCACCGGGTATCCAAAAACGGAAAAGGATGGGGCCTCTTTACCCTGGAAGACTACACCGATTCCCATGAATTCCGGATTTTTGGGGAAGAATACCTCAAATTCCGCCATTTTTTAATGATCAACTCCTTTGTCTATATCAAAGCCTTTGTCCGTGAAGGATGGGTAAACCGAGAAACTGGCAAAAAAGGGGAACCCCGTTTGCAGTTCAATGATTTTAAACAATTGCAGGATGTCATGGATGCCTATGCCAGAAAACTTACCATAAAATTGGACATAGCCCGTTTGCAGGAAAGTAGGATTCAGACCCTGAAAGACACGCTTCGTTCCCATCAGGGCGACCACCCCCTTAACTTTGTGGTCTACGAGATGCAGGATGAGATAAAACTGAACCTATCCAGCAGAAAACAGAAGGTAAAGATCAACAGTGAACTTTTGGCCGCGCTGGAAGAAAATGACATCCATTACAAGTTAAATTAGCGCCATAGCTTAAACTGATGGCACAATAATTAAAACGAATACTTTGACGGTAAGGATGATGCGCAATATTTGACTAACTTTGCGAAACAATAAAACAAATGAGATGGCACTAGAAATAACAGATGCAACTTTTGACGAAGTAGTTTTGAAAAGCGACAAACCTGTCGTAGTGGATTTTTGGGCAGCTTGGTGCGGCCCTTGTAGAATGGTCGGACCGATCATCGAGGAGGTAAGCCAAGAATATGAAGGAAAGGCTGTGGTAGGAAAGGTTGACGTTGATGCCAACCAACAATATGCCGCCAAATACGGCGTGCGTAACATTCCTACCGTTTTGGTTTTTAAAGATGGTGAAATCGTGAACCGTCAGGTAGGTGTATCCCCCAAGAAAGTATATACAGACGCTATTGATGCGGCACTGTAAAACAATATTCCTATTTGGATTTTAGAAAAGGTTTGGCAAATGCCAAGCCTTTTTTGTTTTATATTGAGACCAGAATCTGTTTATGGACATCCGATCAGAACTTCATAAGGCCCCTCTTTTTAAAAACCTTGAACTTTTGGCCAATCAAATTGTTGAGGGTTTTATCAGTGGCATTCACAAAAGTCCTTTCCATGGGTTTTCCGCTGAATTTGCCGAGCACAAAATCTACAACCCCGGAGAGAGCACCAAACATTTGGACTGGAAGCTTTTTGCCAGAACAGACCGCCTCTACACCAAGCGATATGAGGATGAGACCAATCTCCGATGCCATATGATCTTGGACAATTCGGCTTCCATGTACTACCCAGAGGTGAAAAATCCATCCATTGGCAACCTCAACAAAATAGGTTTTGGGGTTCTATCCATAGCCGCTTTGATGCAAATCTTAAAAAAACAGCGTGATGCCGTGGGGTTGAGTATCTACTCGGATGCCTACAATTTTTATGCGAACGAGAAAAGCAGCGAACGCCATTTTCAGATGCTGTACTCCAAATTGAACGAGGTATACGCCAATAAGGAGGAATCCCAGATGACCAAGACCTATACCTTTCTACATCAAATTGCCGAAAAAATGCACCGTCGCAGTCTTATTTTTCTGTTTTCGGATATGTTCCAAACCGAGACCGAGGAAGAGAAGCTGTTTGAAGCCCTCCGTCATTTAAAATACAACAAACACGCCGTGGTCCTGTTCCACCTTTTGGACCATGAGCATGAAATGGACTTTAATTTTGAGAACACCCCCAAACGTTTTGTGGATGTGGAAACCGGAGCCCATATAGACCTCTATGCGGAGAACATCAAAAAAAGCTATGCCCAAGAAGTAGAAAGTTACACAAAAGCCCTACGGTTGAAGTGTGCCCAATACAAGATAAAATATGTGGGCGTGGATGTACGTTCCAATTTCTCACAGGTGCTGAACACCTTCATGGTGGAACGACAAAAATTTGTTTAGTCATTATTTTTAAAAAATGTTTTGTTGAATACGAAATGAGAATGTATATTTGCACTCGCTTTAAAAAAGCAAATGAACAAGATTTGAATCCCGCTGTTGCAGGAGTCTAACAAGATAAAATCATTGGTCTGGTAGTTCAGTTGGTTAGAATACCTGCCTGTCACGCAGGGGGTCGCGGGTTCGAGTCCCGTCCAGACCGCAAAAAGCTCCGATTTCTCGGGGCTTTTTTGGTTTTTAATATCCTGTGTGTTCCACTTTTCCTATTTCTGGAAGAAAACAGTACCTTGATTCCTTATTCAACCCAAATGGAGAACAATCCAATAGAAACGTATAGGGAATTTATCACAGGAGTATTCAATCGATACAGCCCGGTCAGTGATGCATCCATTTCCTTGTTGATCTCCATAGGTAAAATCCAATATTTGGACAAAGGCTCCACACTACTTTCCATTGGGGAAACGTCAAGACATATCCATATGCTGCAGCAAGGAGCCATTGTTTCCTATTATTTGAGCAAAGAGGGTGATATGTACCACAAGAATATTTTTCTGGAAGGCAACATTGTCGGTTCCATGGTTTCAGCCTTAAAGAATGAACCTTCCCACTTTGCGCTTGAGGTTGTTGAAAAAGCAATCCTCGTTAGTTTTGATTACAGAAAATATAGGGAACTGATCGACACCCAACCGGACCTCAAGAATTTTTACATTTCCTACCTTGAAAAGAATTGGGTCATTGATAAGGAAAAAAGAGAAGTCGAAATTGTATTGAAGGAGGCCAAGGAACGTTATCTTGATTTCATCACCCTCCATCCCAATATAGAAGATCGGATTCCGCTACAATTTATTGCCTCCCATTTAGGCATTACCCCTACCCAATTGAGCCGTATTCGAAAAAAAATCAAAGAAAAAAGCTCCAATCAACATATGTAAAGACAAAAGTCCATTGCCTTACGGACCTTTGTCCCATGAAATTAATCGTACTTTATGTTTTGGCCTTCACAGGCGGTGTCTTTCTTGCTGTTCAGGCTGGTTTTAACACCCAATTGGGCGCTTTGGCGAAACATCCCGTGGTGGCAGTAGTATCCACCTCCATTGCCAGTGCCATTTTCGGGAGCTGTTTTATATTTTTCACGAATAAAGGGGAAGTATCGGCACAGATGGTATATGAAGTACCATGGTATTTGTGGTTTGTGGGCGGGTTGTTCAGTATGATAGGCATCTCGCTTTACTTTTATACCATTCCCAAATTGGGAATTTCCAAAATGATTGCCTTGGGACTGTGCGGACAATTACTCTTTTCCATTTTGGCGGGTAAGTTTGGTTGGTTGAACCTCCCCGTTGAACCTCTCACCTCTAGAAAATTAATAGGCGTTGGAGCCTTAATCACCGGAATATTTTTAATCAATTCAAAATGAACACCACAGTATTAAATATTGACAACTTAACCCAATTGTGGAGCCTTGCAGGGGAAACGTTTCATGGTTACCACAACCATGCAGGCATCCACACTTCAACCATAGAAAATTCACAGTGGCCCAATCGGATTTGGACCGATGCCGTCCTTTCCGAAAAATCGCTGCAAAAAATTGAGGCTCAAATGAAGAGCAACAAGGGTATGACCTTTTCAAACTTCAACTTGGATTCATTGAGAAGTCCATCCATAAACAGAGCAGGCTTATCCCTTAAATCCATACAATACGGAATGAGCCTTCCGCTCGATACAGCGTTTGAAACCCAGAAAAAAATTGAATTGGTCCGTGTAGCCCATGATTTGGAAGCAGAAACATGGAGCAACACATTTTATAGGGCCTTCCAGTATAGGATAAGCCCGGAGACCCTCTTAAAAACCGCAAGCAAGATTCCTTATTTCTTGGTTTATCATGGAAAACAACTAGTTGGCACCGTGATCATGTACACCACTGGGAAGACCTTGGGAGTACACGCCCTGGGCATTGACCCCGACCACCGCAAACAGGGCTATGCCACTGAAATCATGCACCATGTTTTGAATATAGGTCTTGCCCAAGGAGCATCTCTGGCAACTTTACAGGCCTCGGAAATGGCCAAGAACATGTATCTAAAAATGGGGTTCTCACATGATTTTTTAATGGAAAATTACGAATTGGAAACACAAAACAACTGATATGCAATTTAGTACAACACCCAAAACCACAGGAATGGAATTCATCAAGAATCAAGAATGGCGGTATGCCACCAAGAAGTTCGATCCCAACCAAAAAGTGTCCGATGATAATCTGGAAATCATAAAACGTGCTGTGCAGCTATCCACGTCCTCATATGGACTGCAACTGTACAAAGTATTGATCATAGAGAATCGGGAGATCCGTGAAAAATTGTTACCCGCGTCATGGAACCAGAGTCAGATCGTGGACGCCTCACATCTATTTGTTTTCTGCAATTACGCTGAAGTGAAGCCACATCATATTGACCAGTATATAAATCTTACGGCAAAAACAAGGCAACTCAATATGGAAGATCTAAAAGGCTATGGAGATTTCATGAAGTTGAAAATTGGGGAGCAATCCAACGAGAACCAAGCTTCTTGGACCAAACATCAGACCTATTTGGCCTTGGGCAATTTACTGGCCGTCTGTGCCGACCTACACATTGACGCCTGTCCCATGGAGGGTTTTGAAGCCGAAAAATACAATGAGATATTGGGGTTGACCGAAAAAGGCCTGAACGCCTCCCTAGTGGCTCCCATTGGTTATAGAAGCCCCGACGACAGAACCCAGAGCCAACCGAAAGTCAGAAAGCCTTTGGAGCTATTGTTTGAAAGCATCTAAAGTCGAAATGGCAGAAATCAAAAAGGCCCATAACTTTGTTATGGGCCTTTTTATTGGTATTCTCTCTATGTTTTAGTAATGATATCGGACAAAGGCCTCCATAGCCGCATAACTTGCCAAGCCCAAGGCCTGATATTTTTGCGCGGTTTCTTTGTTCCTGTCCTCGGCCCTTACCCAGAATTCCCTGAGATCTTCCCCTTGGAACATTACCCCATCTTTTTGGGTCTGGTGGTAAAAAATGGCCTTTCGCTTTCTAAGTACCTGTGCAGGACTCATGGGGACCGCCATTTCTATCTCATGGATCTCCCACTCGTGCCAAGCTCCCCTGTACAACCATACCCAGCAATCATCCATAAAAGGTTTCGCCTTCAATTCCTTTAGGGAAGCGAACAAAGCCTCCAGACATACGCGGTGCGTGCCGTGTGGATCGGCTAAATCTCCTGCTGCATAAATTTGATGGGGCTTGATCTTCTCAATGACATCATTCATGATCTTGATGTCATCCTCTCCCAAAGGCTTCTTACGGATGGCCCCTGTTTCGTAGAATGGCAGGTCCAAAAAGTGCACTTGGCTGTCAGGAATCCCCATATAGCGGGTGGCTCCATAACTTTCACTTCTTCTGATATTCCCTTTTATCTTTCTGACCAATTCCGAATCAAAATCTTCCTCGGTTTTACCATTCAGGTCCTCGATGACCTTTGAGAATGTATCTGTCTTTGTAATGGAATTGGCCACCTCAGCAATTTTCAGCGCTTCATGATCGGCCACAGCGATGTTCCCTGAAGTTTGATAGACGATATGCACTTCATGCCCCTGGGAAACCAATCGGTCAAAAGTACCCCCCATTGATATTACATCGTCATCCGGATGCGGACTGAAGATGATCACACGCTTCTTTTCCGGTGTAGCCCGTTCTGGACGGTTGGTATCATCCGCATTGGGCTTACCGCCCGGCCATCCAGTAATGGTATGTTGCAAGCGATTGAAGGTTCTAATATTGATTTCGTAAGAGGATTGCTCCGTACTCAATAAATCGGACATTCCTGAATCGTTATAATCCTTGTCCGTCAGTTGCAATACAGGCTTTTCTTTTTGTAAACTGAGCCAAACCACAGCCTTGTGGGTAAGGTCTTGCGTCCAGTCACAGGTGCGCACCAACCAAGGCGTATCAATACGGGTAAGGTGGGCCGCAGCCTCCTTATCCAACACAAAGGTGGCATTGGAGTGTTCCTGAAGATACGTAGCGGGCACTTCGGGGCTTATTTCTCCTTCAATGGTGTCCCTTACAATTTCCGACTTGTTCTGGCCCCAGGCCAAAAGAACAATCCGTTTTGCCTTTCTAATGGTGCCTATACCCATGGTAACGGCCTTTCTAGGCACATTTTCCAAGCCTTTGAATGCGGGTGCCGCATCCACTCGGGTAATATGGTCCAAGGTAATATCCCGGGTAGCTGAATTAAAGTGAGATCCCGGCTCATTAAAACCGATATGCCCAGTACGGCCTATCCCCAATAACTGGAAGTCCAATCCTCCTGCCTTTTCAATCTGGCTTTCGTAACTGCGACAATATTTTTGTAGTTTATCAGATGGTACGGTTCCATCAGGTATATTCACATTTGCGGGATCAATATCAATATGATCGAACAAATGCTGGTGCATAAAGTAGTGGTAACTTTGGATATTGTTCCGCTCCATGGGATAGTACTCATCCAAATTGAAGGTGACCACATTCTTAAAACTAAGCCCTTCTTCCTTGTGCATGCGCACCAACTCTTCATAAACCTTAATAGGTGATGATCCCGTTGCCAACCCCAATACACATTTTTTTCCAGCCTCCTGCTTTTTCCGAATCAGCTTTGCGATTTCCTTGGCCACTTCCAACGACCCTGCCTTGGAATCATTGAAAATAACATTGTGGATTTTCTCAAAGCGTGTGTCCTCAAATTGACCCGCAGGTTGATATTGGATTGATTTTGGTTCTATGGCTACTTCCATAACAGTTGCTTATATTGTTAATTGACAAAGATACTTCAATTTTTCGCCAAGTCCTTATTAAATGGAATGGAATAGGTTATGATAACGCTATGTTTTTAACACATTTGTTGTATTCCAGATTTCCATTCCGCGATCATTGGACAAAAGGACATCCGTAATGAAGTCATTACACAAACATCTTATCACTCCCCCATAAAAAAAGCGAAGGAAGAGAAAACCTCTTCCTTCGCCCAAAATTAACTATAAATAAAACTAACTCAAACTATGAGAAATCCTTTAATGGACTGCTTCACATCATTTGGTTTATTGTGCGAACCACAATGTGGTTCCTTGCAAGTCTTCTCCTTGTGCTGGCGCAACAGCAGAGAAATTTGGGTTGTCTTGAGCACCGGAGCCATAACGTAAACGCTGTGGGTAATCTCCATTTAGTGTACCCAATGCAAAAATGGTCTGATCGGACACACCTGCAGCCAATTCAGAAGGATAGCCTGTATCGCGTACAACAGCCCAAGCCTCAAAACCATCTGTATAGCTCACCAACCATCTTTGGTGGGCAATCTTCTCAAGCTTTTCATCCAAGGTGCCTACTGTGATATCCGCAGCAGCTTCATTAGCGATATATGTATCGGCATCACCACCAGAAATTCCCCATAGCGCCATAGCCTCTTTAATTCCTTTGGCAAACAAATCCTGGGCATCGCCAGTAGCTCCTTGAAGTCCCTTCAAGACAGCCTCTGCTTGCAAGAAATAAGCTTCTGCACTGGTAAGGATAATTTCTGGATACCCATCCACTTGGGAAGAGGTCTTTGGTTGGGTCACCGCATCACTTGGCGTACTGAACAAATCGTAACGCACATAGGAATAGGTATCCCCATTGATCCGGGATGGTTGCCCTACATACTGACCAGTTGCCAATTCAACGATCGTGGTATCTCCAGACATTGACGTTGTATAATCCGCTCCAGCATCATCCAAGGCGCCTATGATAAAATCTACCCTTTCCTGATAATTCACATCTGGAGTTTCTGGGTTATCCACAAACTTAAAGATTCCTCCCTTCGCAGGCTTCACATAAGCAGCCAATCTAGGGTCGTTGTTGTCCTGTAGCATGTTCACCAAAGCACTGCTCACGGTCCAATCGGAACCTGTTCCGAAATTGTGCCAAACATCTCCGTAAGCTGCTGCAGCCCACTGACTTATCACAAAATCCTTGTTCATGACAACACTACCGGTAGTATCATCCAATAGTGGAGCACTAAGGGCTTCGTTGATTGCAGATGCCGCAAAATCATCGCCAGGAGCTCCCAAGGCCCTCATCCCTATTCTCAACTTCAAGGTATTGGCCAAACGCTTCCATTTCTGTAGGTCTCCACCACAGTATACATCATTTTCCCCAGCATCATCCACACCAAGACCGGTACGTTCCGCTGATCCAATGATGGCCATAGCCTCATCCAATTCTGCGATCACACCTTTGTAAACTGTTTTTTGATCATCATACTTTGGCGTTAAAATACCTTCAACACCAGCTTCAGTATAAGGAACCATCCCAAAAGTATCAGTATACATTTGGTAATACAGTCCCTTGATGATCAAGGCCATGGCGTACATGTACTCATTTTCAAGCTCCCCGCCTTCCTTAACAAAGTCGGTGAACCCTTTTATGTTCCCCAAGTAACCGGCCAACCATCCATAAGCAGCATCGGTATATCCGGCATTATAGGTATACCCCAATTCATCGGACCACCAACAACCGTTGAATCCAAATGTGAAATGGCCGGCGAACCTATCGGTATGGATCAAATGTGCCCTCCAATAAGGAAAACGGTCTGGAGAATACAATTTGTACTGGGTATCCGTCAAAAAGAACTTGGCACTCACCTCTGTGGAGAGAAATCCATTTTGATCGGTATTCATCTCGTCAAAATTTTTCGTACAGGATAGTATTGTGACCATACTCAGAAGGCCAAATACCATAAATTTCATTTTTTTCATCGTAGCAAATTTTTTAAAAGTTTACATTTAATGTAAGTCCAAAGCTTCTTGTTGTAGGTAGTGCATAGAACAACACCCCTTGACCAAGGTTGGAAGTGGAATAGCTTGACTCAGGATCAAAGTTATCCACGTTCTTATAGATGAACAACAAGTTTCTTCCCACTGCACTCAATGAAGCTCCTTTGATAAAGGTCTTTTCCAATATCTTTTTAGGGAAGCTATAGGTAAGGCTCACCTCACGCAATCTCACATTGGTTTGATCGTATACATACTCGGAACCAATATTGCTAACCGCACCCCAGTAATCTTGGGCACTGATGGTAGTTGTATTGGGAGTATAGGTACCATCTCCGTTATCTATGACACCATCCACAAGAATCCCTCCTTCTCTATACTGAAGAGACCTTTCGGAAACCCCGGCAGCATCCAAGCCAGCATCTGTAGCCGAATATACTTCACCACCGATCCTAAAATCGATCAAGGAGTTCAGGGTAAAGTTTTTGTAGCGGAAGGTATTGGTAAAACCACCCGCAGCGTCGGGCTGGTAGTTCCCAAATTTCTCTCTTTCCGAAGTAGCCACAGGTCTACCTTCAGCGGTAACGATCAACTGTCCGGCATCATTTCTTTGCCAAGTGGTCGCCTCAATATCCCCATATCCAGCACCTACTCTAGCTACCGTGGAAACCACTCCTGAGTTACTGCTACTGAACTGGAAAAGATCTTGCCCTTCGATCAAGCTTATCAACTTGTTTTCGTTACGGGAAATATTGGCAGAAACATCCCAAGAGAAATTTTCTGTTTGAATCGGTGTTCCTCCAATAAGTATCTCAAAACCTTTGTTGCTGATTTCCCCCACATTGGTTCTGAAATCATCAAATCCAGTACCTGGATCCAATGGCACATCAAAGATCAAATCTTTAGAACTGATGTCATAATATGATGCATCTAAAAAGAATCTATTATTGAAAGCCCTGAACTCCAATCCAAATTCCGTGGATGTAACATCCTCAGGACGAAGACTCTCGCTAAACAAGGTTTTTTCCCTGCTCACGGTAACATTGTCCAAGAATCCGTTGGCTGCAATCCTGAACAGGTTCACCAACTGCTGCGGATCGGTGTCGTTACCCACATTGGCAACACTACCTCTCAACTTCAATAGGTTCACCTTGCTTCCCAAATCAAAAGCTTCGTTCAACAGCACACTCAAACTGGCAGAGCTGTAGAAATAAGAACGGTTTTCGGCCGCCAAGGCAGAAGACCAGTCGTTTCTACCGGTAACATCCAAATAAATGGTGTTGTCATACGCCAAGGAAAGTGCTCCATAAGCAGAGTTGATACTCTTTTTGATAAGGGCACTCTGGCTAGCGAACAATTCCTCTGTATTGTCCAAGAAAGGTCTTCCAGGGATTTTGATATTCTCTCCCCTTGCGCTTGAACGAATGTTAGACAAGCGCAATGCATTTGCACCAACATTGGCATTAAGGTTGAACTTGTCACCCAAATCTTTGTTGAACATCAACAAGAAATCATAGTTGGTCTCAGTTCTATCGTTCTTACCGTAATTTACCCTTCCTGAAGGGAAGAAATGGTGTCCTGTTCTGGTAACGGACTCGGTATCTTGCGTGATCGCATCGGTACCTACCCTTACAAAAGCAGACAACCAATCGGTAAATTCATATTGCAATTTGGCAAAACCAGTAATTCTGGAACGTCTATCCTGATTGGAATCATGCTGTAGAATCCAGTATGGGTTACCTCCGGATGATGTAGGGGCGATTACCCGATATGGATCACTTGGATCAATGGGATTGTCCAAATCTTGGTAGATCTTAAGATCGTTGGTACGAACGTTCCTTGCCAAAGGCCATAGGTAGGCCATAACCCCTTCTGTACCTTGTGTTGGTCTGTTATTGGCAGTTTGCAAGAAGTAAGTCACCCTTGCATCCAAGCTCAACTTGTCAGACAAATTGGTGAAGGCACGCAAGTTAAAGTTGTCCCTGTCCACTCCAGAATTTGGCAAAATAGACTCCAAATCAGAATTGGTGTACGAGAAACGAACCGAAGTATTCTCATTTCCTGAGCTCAATGCAACCGTATTGATAAAGCTTGTCCCGGTCTCAAAGAAGTCTTCCACATTATTGGGCTGAGCCTCATAAGCCCTCATCTCCCCATTGTAGGCCAATTGCTGGCTGCCATCAAAGCGAGGACCCCATGAACTGCTACTTCTAACCGTGTTCACTTGGTTGGCCAATGGAGCTCCTGTATCCACCTGTGGAAACAGACCATCGGTTCCACGACCATATTGATTTTGGAATTTAGGCAGGATAAATGGACTTTCAAAAGTGGCACTGGATGTAAGGGAAATACCCAATCCGGTATCCAATTTTCCTTTTTTGGTGGTAATGATCACCACACCGTTACTCGCCCTTGCCCCGTACAAGGCGGCAGCATTGGGACCTTTAAGTACGGAAATTGACTCAATGTCGTCTGGGTTGATATCCGAAACACCAGTACCCAAATCCGGCACACTGTATTCACCAGCCCCAGCAGTACTTAAACCACTGTTGTCAATTGGCACACCATCCACAACATACAGTGGCTGGTTGTTCCCGGTAATGGAGTTGTTACCCCGAATAACCACACGGGTACCACCACCAGGACCAGAAGTGGTCTTGGAAACCACGACCCCGGCAACTTTACCGGCAAGAGAGTTCACCACGTTAGGCTCTTTTACCAAAGACACCTCATCGCCCTGAACTTCCGTTACCGCATAACCCAGTGATTTTTTCTCCCTGCTGATACCAAGGGCAGTAACCACAACTTCCCCAAGTTGCTCTGCGTCTTCCTGCATCGTTAGGTTGATGGTCGATCTTCCATTGATCGAAACTTCGATGGTTCTCATCCCCAAAGATGAAAACACCAAGGTAGCACTGCCATCAGCTACGGTGATGCTATAATTTCCATCAAAATCGGATGACACACCATTACTGGTTCCTTTTTCAACAATGTTGACTCCAGGAAGCGGAACACCCGCTTCGTCAGAAACCGTTCCGGTAATTGTTTGCGCCAAAATCCCTTGCATAGAGAGCAATGCCGCAAAAACAAATACATACTTTAGTTTTTGAATCATGTTAGTTTTTTTGTTTTGATTGTTAGATTAAAGTCGAATTTACATTAACTAAAAGTTAACATAAGAGGTGAAAATCCCCAATACTTGAAGATTCCTGAAAAAATTTCGACCAACAACGGAGGAGAAAGGCCGAAGAGCATTTTTATTTCTTAAAATGACAAATAGGCGATATTAAAAACGGGAAAACCACAAAATAGCATGGTTTAAATTACGTTTTCCTTAATTTTTCAAGAAGATTGTACGGAAGAAAAGACTCTGAAACATATTCTTTTTCAGTTAATTACATTCAATCTTTCAGATTTTGAAACACCAACCCTTTTACACAAAACAAAACTGGTCGGAACAATACTGCACCGACCAGTGTTTAGGCAATTAACTAAAACTAAAGTATTCATACTGATTACTTTTTAAAGATGTAATAAAAGTACTTTTTACTGAAAATTTTTAGACCAATGACCTTGCTTGATAGCTCAACATCAAGGAGCTATAAAAAAACAACCGCAAAGGTCAGAACCGTCTCTCCGGTTTTAATCCCAAAAAGCATCTTTGGGTTTCCCTCAAATCTTGGTATAACCTTCCTTGATTTCCATGGCAGGTAATCTCCAATCCATTCCCTCCTTTTCTTGCCCTCTACGTGAAAGCAGTTGCATCAAATCTTCCTGTGCACGGACAAGCCCTTCGCTGGATGAAGATTCCACGACAATACAGTTGGGCGTGACCGACAGAAGATACACCCCTTCTTCCAAATTTGGGTTTATTTTAAGCCATACATAATTTTGCTGTGGCCTGTGAGCCTCCACCTTTAATTCCCAACCTACTGTTTTTTGAAATAAGGATTTCAGCACAAGGGAGGACGTATCCCTAACCCCAAGTCCTTCATCAAGAACATAGCGCGTATCCGCGGTAAACTCAAAATATTGCCCACTGCCCATTTCGCCGTGCACGGCCTTTGGTGGTGCACCTATATTGTCCAAACAAGATAGTGCCGACAAGGACAAAACAATTACTAAGACTTTGACAATAGGTACCCTCATTTGGTATTGAGCTTACGGATGGTATTTCCCATCTTCCTTGATCAGGTATAATTTTCCGGTGAACGGACTCTTTGCTTGGATTGACCAACCCGCCCGGTGTACTTCCAAATCAACCTCTACTTTGGTACCATCGGCCAATACAGGTTTTATTGAAAGCTCACTTAGCTTCTGGGCCCATTTTTTATTTTTTGAAAAATATTTTTTTTGACCTCGGTAAAACCTATATAGCAGCCATCTAATCTGTTCGTCCTTTGGGATTTTGAAGGTATCCGGGTTCCCAGCTTCGTTGGGTGAAAAATAAGCATAACCCCAATGCTCCGGTTCATGCATATTAATGACCCCTTGGGGAGACCAGACCCAATTGTATTCCCTAAGAAATTTACCATTGGTATCCTTCTTACGGTAATATTTCCCATCAATAAGGTCAAAATCCCAATTGACCCTAGAAAAATTGATCCTCCAAAAATCTCCTTCAGGAACCTTGTTACTGCCACTGGTTTCTTTCAAAACAGCCCAAGGCATGGCCACTTCCACACTCCATCCCTTATCAATATCAGATGGATCATTCAAGGTACCATCTACATGGACCCCGGTTTTAAGGCCCAGTATTTCCCAACTGTCCACAATGGCTCCCGGCTCCCGATACGGTTTTGTCAACAAAAGGTCCCAGACCGTATTCAAGGCATTCATTTCAAATTCATAATAATTATGGGTATCCCCATCCGGATCTATAAAAATTTCAAAGTCGTTGTTATAAAAGATGACCGTATCCCGTTGCTTTAAGTTTGCCCAGACATGGGGCTCCTTAAGTTCGGCATAGAAGTACAGATAGTTTTCATCCCAAAGCATCCGGACATTGGTCTGGTAGGTCGGTGTTTTTATACCTTCTATATCTATAAAATTTTCTGAAACCTGGGCCTTGTCCCAAACCTCCTCTTTGGCCATTCCATCTATTTGCATGGGCTCATTGGTCTTATAAACCACCATGGACCGAGGTTCCCCGATATTTTGGCCCCAACTGACCATACACACCCCCATCAACAAACCAAACAATATCTTTTGGGCCATGCCTTTCATTTTTAACATCCTTATCCTTGTATTACGCATTAATCATCCCCACCCCTTCATGGTCCAATATTCCACAATAGAAATAAATTCCTTTCTTTGCCAAAAAAGGAAGGCCTTGGCCGAAGTTGCATCGGGATATTTGTAAAAATTCCTAATTTAATCTGTATTTCAGGCTCTTTATTAGACCAATGACAGCTATCCGAAGCCAAATGTTAAAATAAAGCAACCTTTTGTTCCATGTATTTGCAAAAACAGCTCAAGAATAAATTTTTGGTGAATGCCGTTGCGGATTATAAAATCACAGCATGGCACCACGTTGTGTTCTGGGCCATTTATTTTACTTTCAATTTTTTGAGGTGGGGCAGCTATTTCAATGACTACCTATACTCCTTCAAATCGAACCTTTTAGGATTCCCCATCCATATTACGCTTACCTACTTTACCATTTACTACTTAATCCCAAAATTCATATTCAAACGGAAAATTTTCACTTTCATCATCATCTTGGTATCCAGTATTTTTTTGATGGTGTATCTTAAGTTTCTCCTCACCTATTATTTAATAAGTTATAATGTTTGGCCCGAAGGGCCTGAAACCCATACCCTCACCTTTAATTTCACTGTTGTTATGATGTTGGGGGAACTTTACGTGATCTCATTTGTGACCTCCATTAAACTGACCATGGATTGGTTGCGGGAGACCGGGAGGGTGGCCAAATTGGAAAAAGAACAGTTGGAAACTGAGCTACGGTTTTTACGGGCGCAGATATCTCCGCATTTCTTCTTCAACACCCTTAACAATATTTACTCCCTCAGTCTGGAAAAATCCGACAAAACCCCGGAGACCATAATCAAGCTCTCCGACCTTATGCGCTACGTATTGTATGAGACCAAGGACAAGGACCAAAGCTTGGCCAAGGAAATTGTGTTCATACAAAACTACTTGGACTTGGAAAAAATACGCTACACCCAAAACTTACAGCTTGATTTTGAAGTCATTGGAAATCCAAAAGGAAAAAAAATTGCCCCCATGTTACTGGTTCAATTCATTGAAAATGCCTTTAAGCATGGGGCCAATCAAAATATTGGAAAAGTCCGGATAAGTATCCAAATCAATATTGAGGACAAGTTTCTGCACTTTAAAGTCAGCAACACCAAACCCAAAAACCCTGCCGTTCCGATCAAAAAGAAAACAGGGGGTATTGGACTTTCCAATGTGGAGAAAAGATTGAAACTACGATATGGCGATGATGAATATCGATTGGGTATCCATGAAGAATTGGATGAATATATTGTAAACCTAAAGCTCAAGCTCAGATGAAGCTCAAATGCGTAATAATAGATGATGAACCTTTGGCTGTAAAGGTGATACAGAACTACATTTCCCAAATCAAGGAATTGGAGGAAATCAAGTCTTTTAACAATGCCATTGACAGCCTTCCCTTTATCAGGGAACACAAACCCGATTTGCTTTTTTTGGACATCAACATGCCCGTTATTGACGGTTTCAGTTTTTTGGACAGTCTGGACAGCAAGCCCATGGTGGTGATCACTTCAGCCCATGCCGAGCATGCCGCCAAAGGTTTTGACCTGGAAGTATTGGATTATTTGGTAAAACCCATAGCCCTTCCCCGATTTATCAAAGCGGTGAACAAAGCCGTGGCCAATGTCCAAAAAAATCAAAAATGGGACGGCCTGCGAGAGCATGTTTTTGTAAAGGTGGACAAGAAAAAAATGAAGAAAATCCATCTGGATGAGATCATTCTGGTGGAGAGCCTCAAGGATTATATCAAAATCGTGACCATCAATGGCAACCATGTGGTACATAAGACCCTAAGCGCCTTTACCGATGAGATTTCCAACGAAAGGTTCATACGGATCCACCGATCCTATACCGTATCCTTGGACAAAATTGAAGCCTTGGAAGGGAATAGTGTGGAAATCGGAGGAAAGCGATATGTCATTGGAAGGAGTTATCTGGAAGATGTTAAGGCCCGTATTTTGGATCAGTCCATCTCTCCGGGAAATAAATCGGATTCCACAGATTAGGTTTACTTTAGCCCTATCTGCACTTTTACGTATTTGATCTTTGACCTATCGTAGGTATAGGATATATGTATCATACCTTGAGCATCTTGGATGATGGCAGGATAGCTGTATTCCCCTTCATCGTGGTCTTCCAGTTTCAGGACATCGACCCATTCATTTCCATCATCACTATAGGCTAGATTTAATTTTTCGCGCCCATTGGACCAATCCTCCCCACTAACCCCGGGATTGTACACGAGCAAATATCCTCCCTCCTTCAAAGAAACTGCATCTATGCCACTATTAGGATTGGGAACGGAAGTTTTGGATGCCATGGACCAGGTCAACCCAGAGTCACTGCTCACACTTTCCATAATCACATCTTGATTACTTCGCAACAGCGCTTTTATGTCTCCATTCGGGAGGCGTAACAATGTAGGTTGAATTGTTTTAACACCTTCCTCTGAGGGGATATGTGCCTTGGTCCAAGTAGTTCCACCATCAGCGGATATTTCCACATGGGATTTCCAAATGGCGCCATCCTCAATTTCCACACTGGATGGACTCAAGACAAGCTCATTCCCAACCTGTATGGGTTTATTCTTTATGGGCCCTAATATTCCTTCGGGCAATCGATGGGATTTAGACCAAACTTCTTTTTGGGTATCCATGATGGAGTACATGCCCCACCATGTCGAAGGAGAAGGTCCTACCTTGTAGAACATTACAACCTCATCCTGATGATTTCTAAACAGTACTGGGTTCCAACAAGGGTATCTGAGGGTATCGTTGACCACCCCGTCGGCAATTAACGTAGGGGCACTCCAATTTCCGGTACTGTTGGAGCTCGCGTAAATGGCTACATCAGGGTGCCTTTCGTGGGTACCTCCAAACCAAGCCGCCAATACCGAACCGTCATCCATCCCAATCAAAGTGGAGGCATGGCACTGGGCAAAAGGGGCTTCTTCAAAAATAAATTCTTCCGAAAGCACCTTTACTTTCGGAACAGGAAAATCTTGGGAAAAACCAAAGGCCCAGAACAGACACATCAATGTCCACATACCGGGCCTTATCATTTTATACATTCCTGTACTGAACAGGATCAACGAAATATTTTTCGAAAACAAAATCAGCTAATGAGATTACCGTCTTCATCCCATTCAGCCACAATGTTCCGTTTGCTTTGGTCCACACATTTGGCCAACCACTCGGGCTCGTAGGACACCCCATGCTGATCAAGGACATCTTGGGGAACACCGTCCCATACATTGGGCATGTTTCCTTTGTAACCCAGTTCCTCTATACCAATTTTTGAAGTATAGAATCCTGTCATGGTATGGTTCCTCACCAAAGAGAAGAAGTTCACCTCAAAGGGTCTTTCACTTGAAGGCACATCTGGATCGTAATAGGCAATCCCGTCCAGAATACTTTTTTGCTGTTCTTCCGTGGCTGATTTGAACTCGGTTCCAAATTCGGTATTGCTCTTGTGGTCCAACCACATTAATCCGCCCCTAAGATCCACCTGCATTTGTGGTATATCCTTGGCCATGAACTCTATAAAGGGTACCACTTCGGCATCGGAAGCACTCTTGAACTCTGCGCCTCCCGGTAAGATCAAATCACAAAGCACGGTCATGGTGGCCGCTTCATGATCATTGAAAAAGCGCTCCCTTTCCAACTCGGCCACATGCTCATTTTCTCTATCGGTACGCCATTTTACCGCTGTGGGGTCCAAAGCGACCTCTTCAACCGGAGTTTCTGCCCCAGGCTTACATCCGTTAATGGCCAAACCTCCGGCCACGGAACCCAATACAATCGATTTTAAACTTTTCCTTCTATCCATGACCTACAGGTTTTGCTTTTTCAATTGATCCACTATATACTCTGAAGCCCTCCATGAGAGTGCCAAAATTGTCCATGTACAGTTTTTGTCGGCTTGGGACACAAAAGGCCCTGCGTCCACTACAAAAACGTTATCCGCATCGTGCAATTGCTGATACTTGTTGGTTACCGATGTTCTTGGGTCGTCTCCCATACGGGTGGTTCCCACTTCGTGGATGATACGCCCCGGGGTGTGCAGACCGTAATCCGCCTCTTTTCCGGGCTTGCTTCCGAGCACTTCCCCACCCAGATTGGTCAGTATTTGCTCAAAGGTATCGTGCATGTGAATGGCTTGCTTATGCTCATATTCGGACCATTTATAATGGAAACGCAATACGGGTATCCCCCACTCATCGACCGTGTTCGGGTCTATTTCACAATAGTTGTCCTTATAGGCGATGGACTCACCACGTCCACTTAGGCCCACCAAGGCACCATAGTATTTTTTGGCATCGCTACGGAGCACATCTCCGTATCCACCGACCTTGGTCCCGAAGAATTTATTGAACTCGTTGACATTAAACCCAAAACCGTAGCTAGGCATACCCATACCGCCCCATATTTCAATATGGTAGCCCCGTGGGAAATCCAATTTGGAGTTATCGCCCCACCAGGGTGAGTATACGTGCATTCCGCCTACCCCATCTTCGTTGTAAGATACCTTTCGGTTCATCAAATCGGGAACGAAGGCCATTCTGTCCGCACCCGTGGAATCATGGAGATATTTACCCACAATATCACTACTGTTCCCCAATCCATTGGGATGTTGCGGACTTTTGGAATTCATCAGAATCCTAGCGGTACTACAGGCAGATGCACCCAATACCACTACTTTGCCCTTGAGCTTATATTCTTTTCTGTCTTCTTTATTGATATAGGAAACTCCCGTGGCCTTACCTTCATCATCAACCGTTACTTCACGCACCACACAGTTCACGAACAAGTCCACCTGCCCCCTACTCTTTTGGGCCGGGAAAATTAAACAGGTCCCTGCTGAAAAATCAGCATATACCTGACAAGCCCGACTACACTGTCCACAATAAAAACAAACCCCTCTGTCATTGTTGATCCGTTTGGTGAGCATGGACATCCGCGAAGGATATACCGGAACACCGGTTTTTCTCGCTCCTTTGATATAGAAAAGTTCGTGTAGTCTTGGTTTTGGTGGGGGAAGGAAAAATCCATCTGGATTGTTATGGATATTTTCCTTGGTTCCAAACACCCCGATCATTTTGTCCACCTTATCGTAGTATGGCTTTACGTCATCGTAGCTTATGGGCCAATCATCTCCGTGACCATCAATACTTTTATGTTTAAAATCGTCCGGACCAAAACGCAAAGAGATACGCCCCCAGTGGTTGGTACGCCCTCCCAACATGTGTGAACGGAACCAATCGAACTTGGTGCCATCCTTGTGGGTATAAGGCTCACCTTCTATTTCCCAACCTCCATAAGCAGAGTCAAAATCTCCAAAGGGCCGTACGGTACTAGCTCCCCGTCTGGGCGACTCATAGGGCCATCGTAGCTGGGTTTTTTGTTCTGGATCGGCGGGGTCGAAAAACGGACCTGCCTCTACAACGGCCACTTTCAGGCCGGCATCGGCCAATACTTTTGTGGCCATACCTCCACCTGCACCAGAGCCCACGATTATGGCATCATAGACTGTTGAATTTTCTATTATCTGCATTGCGTCAAAACTTCTTTTTTATGAATTAAATGTAGGAATTGGCTCCCCAAGAACGAAAAATAGGGGTAAAAATTCAATACGGCAATAATTGCACATCAAAATCTTGAATTTTCACAGCCAAACCAACTTTTTTATGGCATATTGATAATATTCCCAATTTTCCACAAAGCATCTTTAATTTTTTAGACCAACGACGGGTTCAAATAGATTAACGCATAAAAAAAGTATATAAAACCTTTTAAAAGCAGTTTACGCACTTTTTGCAAAAACCCCATTTCCCATTCCATCCATCACAATCCCGTTTACTTACCTGTCAATGTCATCGAAACGTACTTTTTTTACCTAAATGCGTTTGTTTTTATTTAATATGTATATTTATGCGCATTGAATTTGATATCCCATGAAACTTCACTTGCTGAACCGTAGGAGCAATACTGGCTCCTCCTTTACCATCACGCACAACCGATATCCCCATTTTTTAAAGATTTGGCACTATCATGCTGAGTTGGAACTGGTAATGATCAAGAAGAGTACAGGCACCCGGTTTATTGGTGACAGCATCCAAAAATTCCAACTGGGTGAAGTAGTGCTTTTAGGGAAGAACCTACCCCATATGTGGTTAAATGACGAGTCTTATTTTGAAGAAGACATCCCTGATGCCGCCGAAGCCATATCCATCCATTTCACCGAGGATTTTTTAGGTGACCCCTTATTCAAGTCCCCTGAATTTTCGCATATTGGACTCATGCTTCGGACCGCATTGAGGGGCATTAAGTTCCATGCCATTCCGCCAGTCATTTACGAGTCTTTTGAAAACATGCTTTCCTTGGATCCCTTTTCCAAGGCCATAGCACTGATTGAATTGTTGAATCAATTGGCCAGACATAAGGAATACGAGTTATTGTCCAGCATTGGATACGTGAACAGCTTTGGACAAATTGAAAATGAAAGACTCCGTAAAGTATACGAATACATTTTTGACAATTTCAAGAGTGATGTCAACCTAAACAATGTGGCCGAATTGGTCGGGATGAACCCATCAGCATTCAGCCGATTCTTTAAACGGATACACAGAAAACCTTTTACGCGATATCTCAACGAAATACGCATTGGGTACGCCTGTAAACTTTTACTTGAAAGTGAGAACAGCATTGCAGGAGCTGCTTATGAATCAGGATTCAACAACATTTCCAACTTCAACCGTCAGTTCAAGGCCATTAAGGCCATTTCCCCTACTGATTACATCAAATCATACAAAAAATCCGGATGATTTTGCATTAAGGCAAAAAAAGTACTGAATTCGGTACTTTTTGAGGTAGCGTATAAGCCCCAGCACTTCTAATTTTGGTAAGATTCACACTAGTTTAATCTTTATGCCTACAATTACAGCCCTTGAAGTGCGCGATATCCGCTTTCCTACCAGTAAATCACTGGATGGTTCGGATGCCATGAATCCTGACCCCGATTATTCGGCGGCCTATGTCATTTTAAAAACAGATCATCCCCAGAACCTGGAAGGCCATGGGCTTACCTTTACCATTGGCCGGGGCAATGAAATCTGCGCCGCTGCCATCAATGCCATGTCCCATTTGGTTGTAGGCAAAAGTCTGGAAAGTTTTACGGCAAATATGGGTGCTTTTTGGAAAATGGTCACAGGCGACAGCCAATTGCGATGGTTGGGGCCCGAAAAAGGAGTCATACACCTGGCAACCGGGGCCTTGGTCAATGCCGTTTGGGACCTGTATGCCAAAATCGAGGGAAAACCACTTTGGAAACTCATAGCGGATATGAGCCCAGAAGAACTGCTCTCCTGCGTTGATTTCACATACATTACCGATGCCATTACGCCTGCAGAGGCCTTGGAGATCCTTAAAAAGCAAGAATCCACCAAAAAAGAACGCATTGACGCCCTCTTGAGCAGCGGTTACCCTGCCTACACCACCTCAGCGGGTTGGTTGGGCTATTCCGATGAAAAAGTGAGACGCTTATGTCGTGAAGCCAAGGAAGAAGGTTTTACCCATATGAAAATGAAAGTGGGTTCCGACCTACAGGACGATATGCGTAGAGCCGCACTCATCCGGGAAGAAATTGGCAATGACCTTAAACTAATGATGGATGCCAACCAAAAATGGGATGTACAGGAAGCCATCGATAATATGGCCCAACTCAAAAAATTCAACCCATATTGGATCGAGGAGCCTACAAGCCCTGATGACATATTGGGACATGCCAAAATAGCCCAAGCCGTAGCCCCCATCAAAGTGGCCACGGGGGAACACTGTCAAAATCGGGTCATTTTTAAACAATTTATGCAAGCTGGGTCTTTTGAGATTTGTCAGATAGACAGCTGCAGGGTTGGTGGTGTCAATGAAAACTTGGCCATATTGCTCATGGCCGCCAAATTCAATATTCCCGTATGCCCCCATGCCGGCGGAGTGGGGCTATGCGAGTACGTACAGCACCTCTCCATGATAGACTACATCTGCATTAGCGGCAGTATGGAAGGCCGGGTAATCGAATATGTGGACCACCTCCACGAACATTTTCTGGACCCTGTGGTCATTAAAAATGGCGCTTATATGCCCCCCAGCATGCCTGGGTATAGCATCCAGATGAAAGAACAATCTTTGGAAGACCATGCCTTCCCTAGTGGAAAAGTGTGGAACACCCTTCAAACCTCAACGATATGAAACATCTAACAAAAATCTGTATTGCCCTAATTCTTTTTTTCAGCCTATTGGTCCAAGGCCAAGGCCAAAAAAACTATCAACCCTCTCCCGAGAACCTTGAGGCCAGGCAATGGTTCCAAGACGCCAAATTTGGATTATTCGTACATTGGGGGGTCTATAGCATTCTAGGGGACGGCGAATGGGTCATGAACAACCAGAACATCCCCGTTGACGCCTATGAAAAACTACCTGCCTTTTTTAATCCCATAGATTTTGATGCCGAGGAATGGGTAAAAATGGTAAAGGATGCCGGGATGAAGTATATCACCATCACCAGTAGGCACCACGATGGCTTTTCCATGTTCGACACCAAGGCAAGCGATTACAATATTGTGGACAGTACTCCCTACGGAAAAGACGTATTGAAACAATTGGCCGATGCCTGTAGAAAAGAGGACATCAAGCTATTTTTCTATTACTCCCTATTGGATTGGAACCGTGATGATTACTATCCAAGGGGAAGAACAGGCACAGGCATCCCTGGAAGAGGTGAAGGGGAATGGAAAGACTATATTGAATTTATGAAGACCCAGCTCACCGAGCTTTTGACCAATTATGGGGATATCGCCGGAATTTGGTTTGATGGTCATTGGGACCAAAAAGAATGGGACGGCAAGAAATTTGGAAAATTGAAGGTAGATTGGCACTATGATGAGATCTACAAATTGATCCATGACCTTCAGCCCCAATGCTTGATTGGGAACAACCACCATATTGCCCCTATTGAAGGGGAGGATTTCCAGATGTTCGAAAAAGACCTGCCCGGGAGAAATACCACAGGATTTGGCACCTCGGAATCCGATATAGGCCAACTACCCTTTGAAGTTTGTGAGACCATCAATGGATCATGGGGTTTTAACCTTCAGGACAGAAAACACAAATCTGAAAAAGAACTGGTACAGTACATTGTAAAAGCCGCCGGTTATGGCAGCAATCTTTTGCTGAACGTAGGCCCAATGCCCAATGGAAAGATCCAAGACGAACACAAGGAATCCCTAAAACAAATGGGAGACTGGTTGCGTAAAAATGGAGAGACCATTTACGGGACCAAAGCGGGACCTTCGGGCCCAACCGATGAATATGCCACCACCCAAAAAGGGAAAACAATCTACGTGCACCTGTTGCAGAACAAGGACGTGGTCTTTATGGAAGGATTCAACCAACGAATCAAGCAAATAACCTATTACGGTACCCAACAAAAAGTGACCCATGAACTCAACGATTATGGCCTTTTGTTGAAAATTCCGGAAGGCCGTCAAGACCCCATAGATACTATCTTGGAAATAACCCTCAGATGATCACGTATGGCAAACATATAATCACACTGCTGCTATTGGCGTTGCCCATCCTGGGTTGCAAAAAGACCGTACAGGAGAGCAGTAAAGTTCAGGCACATCCCAATATCATTTATGTATTGGCGGATGATTTGGGCTACGGGGACATTGGGGCCTTTAATCCCCATGGGAAAATAAAGACCCCGGCCATAGATCAACTGGCCGCAGAGGGAATAAGGTTCACCGATGCCCATACTTCGTCAGCGGTATGTACGCCAACCCGCTATAGCATTCTCACCGGGCGATACAACTGGCGAAGCCCATTGAAAAGCGGTGTGCTCACCGGAGCTTCAAAAGCACTCATTCCAAAGGAGAGGACCACTGTGGCCTCTTTGCTCAAAAAGCAGGGCTACCATACCGCTTTTATTGGAAAATGGCACTTGGGTTGGGACTGGGCCACCAAACCGGAAGATAGCACTATTGGAGAAGGATGGAACCACGAAGATTTCAATAACATAGATTTTTCCAAACCCGTTTCAAACGGTCCCAACAGCCTTGGTTTTGATTATGCCTATGGCCATTCGGGCTCTTTGGACATGGCTCCCTATGTCTATGTTGAAAATGGAAAGGCCACCATGGTTCCGGATTCCGTCACGGAAGATACCGGAAAGTACACGTGGTGGCGAAAGGGCCCTACCTCCAAGGATTTTATCCATGAAGATGTGACCCCCAACTTTTTCAGAAAGTCTTTCGCGCATATCAAGGAAAGGGCCAACAAAGAAGAACCTTTCTTTTTATATCTGGCTTTGCCCTCACCCCATACGCCCATCCTTCCCACTGAGGAATGGCAGGGAAAGAGCGACATAAATCCCTATGCGGATTTTATGATGATGATCGATGATTATATGGGGCAACTGGCCCAAGTTTTAAAGGAAACCGGGATAGAAGAGGAAACTATGGTCATCTTTACCAGCGACAATGGGTGTTCCCCCCAAGCGGATTTTGCGGTTTTGGCCGAAAAAGGACATGACCCCAGTTATGTGTTCCGGGGTCATAAAGCGGATATTTATGAAGGAGGCCATCGGGTTCCCTTTATCGTGAAATGGCCTAAAAAAGTGCAGCCCGGCAGCTCTTCGGACCAGACCATCTGTACTACGGATTTCTTTGCCACTGCTGCAGAAATCACCGGGGCTCAACTTCAGGAAAATGAAGGCGAGGACAGTTTTTCCATGCTTCCCTTATTAATGGATTCCCCTTCATCCAACTACGAACGTACTTCAATCGTCCATCATTCCATAAACGGGAGTTTTGCCCTACGAAAAGGAAAATGGAAATTGATTTTTGCCCCGGGTTCTGGGGGATGGAGTTCTCCCAAACCAAATTCTGAGGAAGAGAAAGGCCTTCCGGCGTATCAATTATATGACCTGACCACGGATATATCAGAACAAGAAAACCTTCAGGGAAAGTATCCTGAGGTTGTGAAAGAACTAAAAGCGGAGATTATATCCTTGATCGCCAATGGACGAAGCACGCCAGGCAACACCCAATCCAACGAAATGCCCTTGAATGGGAAGCCTTGGGAACAGATAGTACAATTTACCGACGCGAACAGTTCGGCTTCAAACTAAAATCAATTTACAGATGAGCGCATTCAATTTAAAAGGAAAAATAGCTTTGATCACCGGTGGTGCCAGTGGTATTGGAAAGGCCATTTCCCTTAAGTTTGCCGAAAATGGGGCCACGGTTCACCTTTTGGAATACAATAGTGAAGAAGGGGAAAAAACCACCCAAGAAATACAGGGTTTGGGAGGCATTGCCCATTTCCACCAATGCGATGTTTCCAATCACCAACAGGTAAAGCAAGTCATCAACGAAATTCCCAAAGTGGATATTTTGGTCAACAATGCCGGAATAGCCCATGTGGGGAATATAGAGGGCACTTCGGAAGCTGATATGGACCGGCTGTACCAAGTGAACATCAAAGGGGTCTACAACTGCATCCATGCCGTTATTGGCAAAATGAAGGAACAGGGTTCCGGGGTTATCCTGAACATGGCCTCAATCGCTTCATCGGTGGGTATTCCCGATAGGTTTGCCTATTCCATGACCAAGGGGGCCGTACTGACCATGACCTATTCCGTAGCCAAGGATTATGTGGAAAATGGCATCCGATGCAACTGCATATCCCCAGCTCGGGTGCATACGCCTTTTGTGGATGGTTTCTTGGCCAAAAACTATCCGGGGAATGAAAAGGAAATGTTTGAAAAATTGTCCAAGACCCAACCCATTGGCCGTATGGGAAAACCAGAGGAAGTGGCCAATCTTGCCCTCTATCTATGTTCTGATGAAGCCTCGTTCATTACGGGCACGGATTTTCCCATTGATGGTGGATTTATCAAATTGAACGCCTAATACACAACAGCATGACCCAACTAAAAACTTTAGCTACCCTTTGTCTCTTGATGATTATCGGGGAGCTTTCCGCCCAAGCCGTTTATAAAGATGAGCGTTACGTACCCGAGACCGACCCCTTGGTCCTAAAAAAACTGGACGAATGGCAAGATTTGAAATTCGGATTGCTGATGCACTGGGGACCGTATAGCCAATGGGGCATTGTAGAATCTTGGTCCATCTGCCCGGAAGAATATGGCTGGTGCGAACGAAAAAAAGGTGACAATCCAGATAATTACTTTGCCTACAAGAAAGAATACGAAGGGCTTCAGACCACCTTCAATCCAGTAAAGTTCAACCCAGAAAAATGGGCCAATGCCGCCAAGAACGCTGGAATGAAATATGTAGTGTTCACCACGAAACACCACGATGGTTTCAGCATGTTCGATTCAAAATACACGGATTATAAAGTTACCGATTCCAAAACCCCATTCAGTACCCATCCCAAGGCGAATATCACCAAGGAAATTTTTAATGCGTTCCGTGGTGAAGGACTCTGGGCCGGTGCTTATTTTTCAAAACCGGATTGGCACCACCCCAGCTATTGGGACCCCTATTATCCGCCAAGGGACCGAAACGTGAACTATGAACCCGAAGCCAATCCTGAAAAATGGAATCAATTTATTGATTTCACCCACAACCAAATTTTGGAATTGCTCACGGATTATGGGAAAGTGGACATTTTATGGCTCGATGGCGGATGGGTGGCCAAGACCCCAAAATCCCAAATCAACAGTTGGTACGACCAACAGTTGGTGAACAATGACAATGGCTATCTGAAACACCGTATCGTAAACCAGGACATCCGAATGGACGAATTGGTGGAAAAAGCCCGGGAAAAACAACCCGGCCTCATTGTGGTGGACAGGGCCGTTCATGGAAAAAACCAAAACTACCTCACTCCCGAAAATAGGGTTCCGGAAAAAGCATTGCCTTATCCATGGGAATCCTGCATCATCGCTGGGGGCGGATGGTCCTATGCCTTCAATGCGAAATACATGACCACAAACAAAGCGGTTCACACTTTAGTGGACATTGTGGCCAAAGGGGGGAACCTATTGTTGAACATTGCCCCAAGTCCAGAAGGCGAATGGGACCAAGGCGCCTATGACCTACTCCAAGGCATTGGGAATTGGATGGATGTCAACAACGAGGCCATCTATGGCACCGAGGCCATTGCTCCATACAAGTTTGAAAAGGTGTGCCTCACCTCCAAACCGGATGGAAGTCTGTACCTCATCTATCTAATGGACGAAAATGAGGAAGTGCTCCCGGACACCGTGGTGTTTAAAGACCTTCCTATGGAAAAAATTCGAAAAGCAACGATTTTGGGGGCCAATGGCAGGGTGAAATGGCAGAAAAATGGGGACAATACCGTCTTTACCATTCCATCTTCGGCCAAAACCAGCCTAAAGGGAACCGTTGCCTTTACAATCAAGTTAAAGTAAAACACAAATAAAGAACACTTATCTATGAAACTGATACGATTTGGTGAAGAAGGAAAAGAGAAACCCGGTGTACAGACCGAAGATGGCAAATGGTTGGATGTTTCCGCTTTTGGCCAAGATTATAATGAGGAGTTTTTTGGGGGTGATGGGCTGTCCAGATTAGCAGATTGGCTGGAAAAAAATGGTTCCAATTGCCCAGAGGTTTCCAAGGAAACCCGTTTGGGTGCTCCATTGTGCAGACCGTCCAAAATGGTTTGTGTAGGACTCAATTATGCCAAACATGCTGCCGAAGGTGGCATGGCCGTACCCAAGGAACCTGTATTGTTCTTCAAGGCCACCTCGGCCATTGTGGGACCCAACGATGATTTGGTCATCCCCAAGAACAGTGAAAAGACCGACTGGGAAGTGGAACTTGCCATTGTCATCGGCAAAAAAGCATCCTATGTTTCCAAAGAACAGGCCTTGGACCACGTGGCGGGTTATGTATTGCACAACGATTACAGCGAACGCGCATTTCAGTTGGAACGTGAAGGTCAGTGGGTAAAAGGAAAAAGCTGTGACACCTTTGCTCCTCTTGGTCCCTTTATTGCCACTCCCGATGAAATCAAAGACCCTCATGCACTCCGCCTGTGGCTCAAGTTGAATGGGAAGATGATGCAGGACAGCAGCACTTCGGATTTCATTTTTGACATTCCAACACAGATCAGTTACATCAGTCAATTTATGACCCTGCTGCCCGGTGATGTGATTTCCACAGGAACTCCATTTGGAGTGGGACTGGGCTTAAAGCCCCCTACTTACTTGAAACCGGGTGACGTAGTGGAATTGGGCATTGATGGACTGGGAAGTTCAACGCAAACGGCGAAAGCTTACGGACAATAATTATTTCAACAGTAAACATGAAAAAATGAAGTGGCCCAAACCAACATACACACTTTTAATCAGCACTTTAGTCTTTTTGGGATGTAAAGACACTCCTAAAGACCAAGTGGATATTTCTGTGCAAAAGCCCAACATCATTTTTCTGTTTACGGACGATCAAAGTTATCGCGACCTTCATGCCCTTGGCAATTCGGAGGTCCGCACCCCGGCCATGGACCAATTGGTGGCGGAAGGCACCACCTTTACCCATGCCTATAATATGGGCGGTTGGAACGGTGCCATTTGTGTGGCCTCAAGGGCAATGATCATCAGTGGACGGTCGGTTTGGCGCGCCCAAGAGGTTTCCAAATCCTTTGCCCAAAACAAGGATTTCGATAAGACTTGGCCCCAGTTGCTGAAAACGGTGGGCTATGAAACCTATATGACGGGCAAGTGGCATATCTCTGCCCCTGCCGATAGTATTTTCGACCACGTGGCACGTTCGCTCCGGGGCATGCCCTTTGATACCCCGGAAGGTTACAATAGACCGCTAAGTGTAAACGACACCCTTTGGCAACCATGGGATACGGATAGAGGAGGATACTGGCAAGGCGGAAAGCATTGGTCCGAACTGGTTCGGGACGATGCCCTTGGTTTTATTGACACGGCGGCCAATGCTGATGAACCTTTTTTCATGTACATCGCCTTTAATGCTCCGCATGACCCGCGACAATCGCCCCGGGAATATGTGGAAAGTTATGATGTTGAGGATATTGCCCTTCCCGAATCGTTTTTGCCCAAATACCCCTATGCAGAAGCCATGGGGGCAGGTCCAAACCTACGGGATGAAAAACTGGCCCCTTTTCCACGTACCGAGTATGCCATTAAAAAGAACCGTCAGGAATATTACGCCATCACCACCCATCTGGATGACCAAATTGCCATAATCCTTTCCAAACTGAAAGAGAAAGGGCTCGACAAAAACACCTACATCTTTTTCACCGCCGACCACGGGCTTTCTGTGGGTGAACACGGCCTACTGGGAAAACAGAACATGTACGACCACAGTGTACGGGTACCCTTAATGGTCGTGGGTCCTGATATTCCCAAAGGGAAAAAGGTGGAAAACGACGTATACCTGCAGGACATTATGGCCACAACCTTGCAATTGGCCGGAGTTGAAAAACCCGATTATGTTGAGTTCAGCAGTTTGTTACCCCAAATCAATCAAGATACCGAAGGGTTGGCAGAGGTATATGGGTGTTATGAAAAAGGATCACAGCGTATGATTCGAAAAGACGGTTGGAAACTCATTGTTTACCCACGGGCCGCAAAGCTTCGCTTGTACGACCTTACCAATGACCCCAATGAGCTGTTGGATGTGTCGGAACATCCAGACCAACAAGAAAAAGTGAAGACATTATTTACCGACTTGGTAAAACTCCAACAAAAAATGGGCGACACTTTACAACTTGATCCAGACACATATCCACAAACCAAGGAAATGAAAACACTATAAGATCGGAGCGGATGAAAATTGACAGCCATCAACATTTTTGGAGATATAACCCTAGCAGTCATGCTTGGATAGATTCCACCATGGGAGTCCTTAAAAAGGACTTTTTGCCCGAGGATTTGGAACCTTTGCTCCAAAACCATGAATTGGATGGTTGTGTTGCCGTACAGGCCGATCAATCCGAAGCGGAAACCGATTTCCTGTTGAAATGCGCCGAGGAACATCCCTTCATCAAGGGAGTGGTAGGTTGGCTGGATCTCTGTGCCGAAGATATCGAGGAAAAATTACAGGAATATTCAAAAAATCCTTTGTTGAAAGGCTTGCGACACATTGTCCAAGATGAACCAGATGAGTATTTTATGCTTCGTCCAGAATTCCTAAGAGGCATTTCCCTTTTGGAAAAATATGGGCTTACGTACGACATCCTCATATTCCCAAAACATTTATCCTCTGCCTTGGAACTCGTAAAATTGTTTCCCAATCAACCTTTTGTGGTAGACCATATTGCCAAACCCAAAATAAATGGCAAAATAGAACCCTGTTGGGAACACTACATGAACCAACTTGGCCAACAAGACCATGTATATTGCAAGGCTTCCGGCATGGTCACCGAGGCCAAATGGGGCAAATGGTCCAAAAGTGATTTCATCCCCTATTTGGATGTGGTGTTCCAGTCCTTTGGCGCTGAGAGGCTCATGTTTGGTTCGGATTGGCCTGTTTGTCTGCTTTCGGCCGAATACAAGCAGGTAAATTGTATTTTGACCCAATATCTGACCAAATATCCGAGAGAGTCTCGAAAGCAAGTCATGGGATTAACTGCTCAAAAGTTTTATAAACTATGATGATCAAATGCTCTTCTTTTGTTCCGAAGAACCCCATCCCATTAAAATTGACAATGGGGCTGGTTTTCATTTTGACCGGTGTCTTATCCGGTTTGAATGCTCAGGATTCCAAAGATATTTTATGGTACTCCAGTCCCGCCGAAGAATGGATGCAGGCCCTTCCCATTGGTAACGGCCGTTTGGGGGCCATGGTTTTTGGAGACCCACTCAAGGAGCGCCTTCAACTGAACGAGGATTCCATGTGGGCTGGAGGACCCGATTGGGAAGACGCGCAAGGAACTCCCGAAGACCTTGAAACGTTGCGGCAATTGTTGCGAGAGGGTAAAACTGCGGAAGTGGATAGTTTAATCGTTGAAAAATTCTCCAACAAGACTGTCCTACGCTCACACCAAACCATGGGCGACCTTTTTATTGATTTTAAAGAAACCGGGGAAATCACTGATTACCGCAGGGAACTGAACCTCAACCAAGCGTTGGCCTCTACCTCCTACACGCTGAATGGAAACCATTACACCCAAAGAGTGTTCGCCTCCCAGCCCGATGATGCCATGGTGATGGAGCTCACCACCACCTCCCCGAAAGGGTTGAATCTGGAACTTTCCCTAAGCAGACCTGAGGATCATGGCAAAGCCACAGTCAGTGTTTCCAACCCTTCCCAAAATCAAATCAGTATGTTGGGGCAAGTGACCCAATATGGCGGAAAGCGGTTCTCCAAACCCTTGCCCATTGATTACGGAGTACGTTTTGAGGTACGACTTCAGGTGGTGACCCCTGATGGAAAAATCACCGCCAAAGATGGCAAGGTTTCCATAAAGGGAGCCAAAAGAGCCCTGATCTTTATAGTGGGCAATACCACTTTCTATCACGGTGACAATTTTGCTGAAAAAAATGACGAGACCCTTTCCAAAATCACGCAGAAGTCGTTTACATCGCTTTTGGAACAACATGTTTCGGATTACCAAAAACTTTACGACAGGGTGAGTTTTGAGTTGGGAGAAGATAATTTAAACCACATTCCTACCGATGAGCGCTTAAAGCGTTGTAAGGATGGAAGTACAGATTTGGGATTGCAATCCCTGCTTTTTCAATATGGAAGGTACTTGTTGATTTCCTCTTCACGACCCAACACCAATCCGGCCAATTTACAGGGGATTTGGAACGAACATCTTGAAGCACCTTGGAATGCCGATTACCACCTCAACATCAACCTGCAAATGAATTATTGGCCAGCAGAGGTCACCAATCTTAGTGAACTCCATCAACCTTTTTTCAATCTTATCGATAGAGTATTGGAACGAGGAAGAAAAACCGCCAAGGAACAATACGGTATTACCAGAGGTACCATGGCCCACCATACCACAGACCTTTGGGCAACCCCATTTATGCGGGCCGAAAGGGCCTATTGGGGATCGTGGATCCATGGAGGTGGATGGTGCGCCCAGCATTATTGGGAACACTATCAATTCACCCAAGACAAGGATTTTTTGCGTGATAGGGCCTATCCTGTCCTTAAGGACATTGCCTCTTTTTATCTGGATTGGTTGACTTGGGACCCCAAAAGCGAAAAATGGATCTCCACTCCAGAAACCTCACCGGAAAATTCCTATTACAACCCAGACGGCAAATCGGCCGCGGTTTCCATGGGTAGTGCCATGGGGCATCAAATTATTGGTGAGGTGTTCGATAATTTCTTGGGAACGGCCCAAATTTTGGACATCGAAGACGAGCTTGTGGAAGAGGTAAAAACCAAGAGAGCTGCACTACATCCCGGAGTGATCGTTGGAAAGGATGGACGCATCTTGGAATGGAACGAACCCTATGATGAACCTGAAAAAGGACATCGGCACATGTCGCATCTCTATGCCCTTCACCCTGGGGACGACATTACAGAAAACAATCCCGAAGCTTTTGCCGCTGCGCAAAAAACCATCGATTACCGATTGGAACATGGCGGTGCGGGAACTGGCTGGAGTCGCGTCTGGATGATCAATTTGAACGCCCGCCTATTGGATGGCACCTCAGCAGGGGAAAACATCCAAAAATTCTTTGAGGTCTCTTTGGCAAACAATATGTTCGACATGCACCCCCCTTTCCAAATTGATGGTAATTTTGGATATACCGCCGGGGTGGCGGAACTGCTGACCCAATCGCACGAAGGGTTTATTCGATTGTTGCCTGCACTTCCTCCCAACTGGAAGGACGGAAAAATAACTGGCCTAAAGGCCAGGGGAAATATTGAGGTGGACATGAACTGGAAGAATGGTATCTTGGAGGAAGTTGCTTTTCGTTCCCCATCCGACACGAACATTACCATAAAATATGGCTCGTCCATGATTGACCTACCAATGAAGGCCAACGAAGAAATCAAGCTAAATACAAACCTTACAAAGACAAACGATTAATTGACCCCATATAAAATGACATCACCATTGCAAAAGAACATTATCCAGATAGCCCTTGACAAGTTGACCCAATTAGGCCTTCTAACCTTGCTGTTTTTGACATCACTTCCCGGACATGCACAGAACAATCCACAACCGGAAGAAGAGAAGATGCAGTGGTTCCAAGATGCCAAACTGGGTATTTTTATCCATTGGGGATTATATGCCGTGAATGGCATTGATGAGTCTTGGTCCTTTTTTAATGGGTATATTTCACACAACGATTACCTGAAACAGACCAACGGATTCACCGCCAAAAACTATGACCCAGTAGCTTGGGCCGACCTCATCAAAAAGAGTGGGGCGCGTTACTCGGTCATCACCTCAAAACACCATGATGGGTTTGCCCTTTGGGACAGCAAGTTTGGTGATTTTAACGCCAAAAAGGCTTCAGCCGCCAAAAGGGATGTGCTTTCCCCTTTTGTGAATGCCCTGAGAAAAGAAGGATTAAAAGTGGGCATCTATTATTCCCTCCCCGATTGGTCCTATCAAGACTATACCCACCACACTAGGGACTCCATGCGGTATAAACCCGCGGATGACCCCAAGCGATGGAACACTTTTTTAAACTATTACCAAGGACAGCTCAAGGAACTTTCAAAAACCTACAATCCGGATCTATGGTGGTTTGACGGGGATTGGGAGCACAGTTCCGCGGAGTGGGAAGCCCCCAAGGTACGGCAAATGCTGCTCGACCGAAATCCCGGTACCATCATAAATTCCAGATTGCAAGGACATGGAGATTATGCCACTCCCGAGCAAGGTATGCCCGTTACCCGCCCCAAAGACAACTATTGGGAGCTCTGCATGACCATGAACAACTCGTGGGGGTATCAAAAAAATGATCATGACTATAAAAGTCTTGACCAATTGATCGGCATTTTTACCGATGTCATTTCATCGGGTGGAAACTTGTTGTTGGACATTGGCCCCAAAGGAGACGGTTCCATTCCCAAGGAACAGGAAGAAATATTGACTGGTTTGGGACGTTGGACCCAGAAGCACAAAGAGGCAATTTTTGATACAGGCGCGGGTATCCCAAAAGAACACTTTTATGGGCCCACTACGCTTTCAAAGGATAAAAGCATCCTGTATCTGTTCGTAAAGGGAAATCCAAACGGGGAAATCGTACTCCGGGGAATAAAGAACAAAATCAACCGCATATGGGTGGTTGGCGATGGCACCAAACTATCCCACAAAGTGGTGGGAAAAATATATTGGAGTCATTATCCAGGCATCAAATACATTCAAGTCCCCGATTATGTTTTGGATGAAAACATGACCGTTCTGGCCGTACTCTTGGATGGTAAAATAGACTTGTACCGCGAAGACGGTTCTGTAATTGAAAGCAACTAAGATGAAAACCGCACTACAACATTTTGGCTTTGTCCTACTCTTTGGAGCACTGCTTTTGGGCTGCAAGGAACAAGAAAAAAAGCAAAAAGTATCACAACCCAATATTGTTCTCTTTTTAGTGGATGACATGGGATGGCAAGACACCTCTGTCCCCTTTTGGAACAAGAGAACCCCGTTCAATGATCGGTACCGAACCCCCAACATGGAGCGTTTGGCCGCCGAGGGCATGAAATTTACCCAAGCCTATGCCACTCCCGTCTGTTCCCCTACACGGTTAAGCCTTATCACCGGTATGAATGCCGCCCGGCACCGGGTCACCAACTGGACCTTGCACAAAAATGCCATCCAGCCCATGGAGAACAACCACCCAACCTTGGGCTTTCCAAAGTGGAACACGAACGGCATCAACCCACAAGACAATACCGACTCACTAGCGGTATACGCTACCCCATTTCCACAAATTTTAAAGGACGCTGGCTACTTCACCGTCCATACAGGAAAAGCACATTTTGGGGCCATTGGAACCCCTGGCGAAAACCCATTGAACCTGGGTTTTGATGTGAATATTGCCGGACATGCCGCAGGAGCACCGGAAAGCTATTACGGGATGCAAAACTTCGGCAATGGAAAAAAAGGGAAGGAGATTTGGGCGGTACCCGGATTGGAGAAATACCATGGCAAGGACATTTTCCTCACCGAAGCATTGACTCAAGAAGCCTTGCAAAAATTGGATTCAAATCTTGACCAGAAGCCTTTTTTCCTATACATGGCACACTACGCCGTACACACCCCCATCATGGGTGATCCAAGGTTTGTCCAAGGATATTTAAACAAGGGCTTGGACAGCACCGAAGCCAAATATGCTTCCATGGTGGAAGGAATGGACAAAAGTTTGGGGGACATCATGGACTATCTGGAGGAAAAGCAGCTTGCAGAAAATACCATTATTCTCTTCATGTCGGACAATGGAGGATTGAGCGCTGTGGCCCGTGGTGGGGAACCCCACACCCACAACAAACCTCTGGCCAGTGGTAAAGGATCTATCTACGAAGGGGGAATTAGGGAGCCCATGTTGGTGAAGTGGCCCGGAAAGACCACTCCCGGTTCCGTGACCAATACCCCGGTTATCATAGAAGATTTCTTCCCTACCATTTTGGAAATGACCGGTGTTGAAAGTCCAAAAGTTGTACAAGCGGTGGATGGACAAAGTTTCACTTCCCTATTGCAAGGTGACGACATCTCAGCCGATAATCGGCCTTTCTTCTGGCACTATCCCAATGAATGGGGACCCGAAGGACCCGGAATCGATGCGTTCAGTGCCATCCGATTGGGAGATTGGAAATTGATCTATTTCCACAAAAACCAACAAATGGAACTCTATAACATCAAAGAAGATATTGGGGAAGCTCAAAATAAGGTGGGGGAACATCCTGAAAAGGTAAAGGAATTGGCCAACATCCTCACGGAACACTTGATTGCAGTTGACGCCCAAATGCCTTTTGACAAAGCAACCGGAGAACAAATTCCCTGGCCCAATGCAACACAACCAGAATGAAGTTGAACCAAAAGAATAGTGCCCTGTTCCTTATACTACTTTGTAGTATGGTTTCCTTTGCCCAAGTCCAAACGGATTGGCTTCTGCGACCGGACACCTATAAAGCGGAAATAACGGAATCGGAAAATACCATCTCATTGACCAATGGATTGGTCCTTCGGAAAATACAGTTACTGCCCAATGCGGCCACGGTAGAGTTTAAAAACCTTACCACACAAGAAACCATGCTCCGTAGCATCAAGCCGGAAGCGGAAGTCACACTGAACGACAGTATTTATCACGTTGGTGGACTATATGGGTTGAAAGAGCATGGCTATTTCAAGGAATCGTGGTTAAAAGACCTAAAGTCCAAAACTTCCGATTTTCAATACACAAGCCATACCATTCAAGATATTGACCCACGCATAGCATGGAACCCCGAGCTACGGTACAACACTGCGAAAAGTTCCTTTGCCACAGGAAAGCGCCTCATCCTAAAGTTCGCTCACGCATCAAAAGAATTGGAAGGCGTTGAAGTCTTGATTCATTATGAAATTTTTGATGAGATGCCGTTGATCTCAAAATGGATTTCTGTGGAAAATCATGGAAAGAACACCATCACCCTAAACCGTTTTAAAAGTGAACTGTTGGCCTTTCCTGAAGTGGAAAATCCAGTAGAGACTCCCAACACATGGCGAAAACCCAACTTGCATGTGGAGAGCAATTACGCTTTTGGCGGATTTACCGCGGGCGAATCTACCGTAACCACATTTTGGGAGCAAGACCCGGAATACACCTCCCAAGTCAACTGGAAGATGGAGACCCCTTGCCTATTGGTGAGTCAACTCCCTGTAGGTCCCAACCTTGACCTAAAACTCGGAAGCACTTTTGAGAGTTTCAGGACTTACGAATTATTACTGGAGGAGCGGGGCAATCGCGAACAGACCACACTCAGCCTCCGAAAAATGTATCGAAAACTGGCCCCATGGGTCACCGAAAATCCCATTTTCATGCATTTGACCAGCACGGACGAAAAAGAGGTGAAAGCCGCCATTGACCAATGTGTGGATACTGGTTACGAAATGGTAATCCTTAGCTTTGGAAGTGGGCTGAACATGGAGGACAATTCCCCGGAAAACATCAAAAAATATAAGAAGCTGGCCGATTATGCCCATAGCAAGGGTATCGCCTTGGGCGGCTACTCCCTATTTTCTAGCCGAAGCATCAACGAATCCGTGGATGTCATCAACAAAGAAACCGGAAAACCGGGCGGCACCAAATTTGGAAATGCCCCCTGTTTGGCCAGTGAATGGGGCAAGGACTATTTGGAAAAACTCAAGTTTTTCTTGAAAAATACAGGTTTTGATCTCTTGGAACATGACGGGCCCTACCCCGGCGACCACTGTGCATCCACCTTGCATAAATACCACAAAGGGTATGAGGATTCGCAATGGGTGCAATGGAACATGTCCGTGGATTTTTACCATTGGTTGCGGGAAAACGGCATCTACCTTAACGCTCCTGACTTTTATTTTTTGGAAGGCTCCAACAAATGCGGCATTGGTTATAGGGAGGTGAACTGGTCGCTTCCCCGGGAGCAACAGATTGTACTGGGGCGACAAAACATCTATGACGGCACTTGGGAAAAAACACCATCCATGGCATGGACCTTTGTGCCGCTTACCGAGTATCATGGAGGCGGAAAAGCAGCCACTTTGGAGCCGCTAAAGGACCATTTGGATTCCTACGAGGCACACATGGCCCAAAACTATGGTTCCGGGGTGCAGGCCTGTTACCGTGGTCCCCGCTTGTACGATTCCAAGGAAACCAAAGATTTGGTCATAAGTCAGATTGAACATTATAAAAAATACCGGGATATCCTAAACTCTGACATCATCCACCTCAAAAGACCCGATGGAAGGTCTTGGGACGGGTTTATGCATGTCAATCCAGATATAGAAAATAAAGGTCTGGTGATGCTGTTCAACCCCACGGATAAAACCATCACCGAAACCGTGGAAATCCCCATTTACTATACGGATGTTCATAACATCGCCCAGATATCCCAAGAAGGAGTAAACCCAAAAGAATATACTGTCAATAGAAATTATACCCTTCCACTAAAAGTGGAAATAGCCCCGAACGGCTATACCTGGTATCTCATAAAATAAAACCCTGAAAATGATTCGAAAAGCACACCTCCTAACCCTTGCCCTGACTCTTTTACTGATGGCTTGCCAAACCGTGGAACCGCCAAAGGCTGTTGGCCCTACCCCTTCGCAACGCCAAATGGATTGGCATGAACTGCAATACTATGCCTTTATCCATTTCAACATGAACACCTTTACCGATATGGAATGGGGCACTGGAGGGGAATCTGTAGATCTCTTCAACCCAACCCAATTGGATACCCGCCAATGGGCCAAAGTGGCCAAAGAGGCAGGCATGAAGGGAATCATTTTGACTGCAAAGCACCACGACGGATTCTGCTTATGGCCCACCAAGACCACGGAGCATTCCGTTAAAAATTCGCCTTGGAAAGATGGAAAAGGCGATGTAGTCCAAGAATTGGCCGATGCCTGCAAAGAGTACGGGCTTAAATTAGGGTTGTACCTCTCTCCTTGGGACCGTAACAACGAGCATTATGGCAAACCGGAATATGTGGAAATCTTCCATGAGCAATTACGGGAACTGTTGACCAATTATGGGGAACTCTTCGAGGTATGGTTTGATGGTGCCAATGGAGGTTCTGGATACTACGGCGGTGCCAACGAAACCCGAAAAATAGACAACAAAACTTATTACGAATGGGAAAAGACCACCAAGATGATCCGGGAATTACAGCCCAATGCGGTCATTTTCGGTGATGGCGGACCGGACGTTCGTTGGGTGGGCAACGAGGAAGGTTGGGCCAAGGAGACCAACTGGAGCGTGATGCGCAGGGATGAGATCTATCCCGGATGGCCACGGTATGTGGAACTGCGCTCCGGCCATGAAGATGGGACACATTGGCTACCCGCCGAAGTGAACACCTCCATACGTCCCGGGTGGTACTACCATCCCGGTGAGGACCATCAGGTAAAAACCTTGCCCCGTTTGGTGCGAACGTATTACGAATCCATTGGTAGGAACGGGAACTTTTTGTTGAACCTACCTGTCGACGACAGAGGCTTGGTGCATGAAACCGATGTGCAACAATTGATGGCGCTGAAGGCACAAATCGATAAGGATTTTGCACAAGAATTGGCCAAGGGAAGTACCGCTGAGGCCTCCAATGTCCGCGGCAACAGTTCCACCTTCAATGCAGAGAAGGTCATTGATGGAAACTTTGACACCTATTGGGCCACTGATGACGGAACAACTCAGGCTTCCATTACCGTACGTTTTGATGAGCCCACCAAAGTCAATCGCATACTCCTCCAAGAGTATGTTCCTTTAGGCCAACGCATCAAAAAATTCAAAGTCAGTGCCGAAGTCGATGGCACATGGCAGGTTTTGGACGAGCAGACCACTGTGGGCTACAAACGTATCCTTAGGTTTGAAACGGTTACCGCTTCCCAAGTAAAAGTGGATATTTTGGATGCCAAAGGCCCCATCGCCCTCTCCACTTTGGAACTTTACAATGCCCCTCCATTTTTGGTGGACCCAAAAATCAACAGAAACAGAGAGGGAATGGTCTCCATTGAAGTACCCGATGACGAAGTAGATCTTTATGTGACCACCAATGGGGATGACCCAACCACAGCTTCACAAAAATATGAGGGTCCTTTTCCTGTTTTGACACCCGCCACCATAAAGGCCATTGCCGTGAATCCAAACAATGGACAACAGACCCAAGCGGTAAGTCAATATTTTGACTTGGCCAAAAAAGATTGGAAAGTCGTTGGTGCCTTAGAAAACAATGCGGATGTAGTTAAACTCATGGATGAAGACCCCTATACCTTTTGGGCCACGGATAAGGACTCATCCAATATCAATGAAATCACCATCGATTTGGGAGCATCCCATACCCTTACCGGATTTAGCTACTGGCCCATCCAAGAACGGTATCCGTTTGGAATGATCACCAAGTACGAATTTTTGGTCAGTCCAGATAACCGCACATGGAAATCCGCAACAAAAGGAGAATTTGGCAATGTGTTCAACAATCGCATTGAACAAAAGGTTAAATTCGGGTCGGTTTCGGGCAGATACATTAAATTACGTGCTTTGGAAAAGCACAATGGGGACGCCCGGACTTCCTTTGCGGAAATAGGGGTATTTACCACAAATCAATAATACATGGATTTAGGATTGAAGGATAAGGTGATTATGGTCACTGGAGGAGACAAGGGCATTGGCAATGGTATTTGCCAAGTGCTCGCCCAAGAAGGGGCCATCCCGGTAATTATTGGACGGAAGGAAAGTGATGTACTGTCTGCTGTGGAAGAAATCACCAAAACCGGTGGCAAAGCCTTTTATGCCATCGCGGAACTCACCGACCCCCAACAATGCAAAAATGCCATTGAAAAAACCGTTCAGGAATTCGGAAGAATCGATGGATTGGTAAACAATGCCGGGGTCAATGACGGCGTGGGGCTTGAAAATGGCAATTATGACGATTTCAAACGTTCCTTGGAGCGCAATGTTGGTCATTATTATGTGATGGCCCACCATGCCTTGCCCCATCTGAAGAAAAACAAGGGCAGTATTGTAAACATAGGTTCCAAAACTTCGGTAACGGGCCAAGGGAATACTTCGGGCTATGCGGCTGCAAACGGGGCCCGGAATTCACTTACCCGGGAATGGGCCGTGGAGCTACTCCCCTATTCCATTCGGGTGAACGCCGTAATTGTTGCCGAATCCTTTACGCCATTATACAAAAGATGGATAAATTCGTTTGACAACCCAGAAGAAAAACTCAAAGAAATTACCGACAATATCCCTTTGGAGAAAAGAATGACTACCCCGGAAGAGATTGCGAATACCGTAGCTTTTCTCCTTTCGGAAAAATCCAGTCACACCACCGGACAACTGATCTATGTGGATGGTGGCTATACCCATTTGGACCGTTCGCTTTAAAATATCATCCATGACCAAACCAAAAATTGTATCCAAAAAAGTTCTCTTACCCTTTATCCTGATCACTTCGCTCTTTGCGCTATGGGGTTTTGCCAATGCGGTGACCGACCCCATGGTCCAAGCCTTTAAAAAAGTGTTGGAGTTGTCCAACTCCCAAGCAGCATGGGTACAGATGGCTTTTTATGGAGGATATTTCTGCATGGCCTTGCCCGCGGCATTGTTTGTCCGAAAGTATTCCTATAAAGTTGGGGTACTGATAGGCTTGGCCCTATATGCCGCCGGAGCCTTGATGTTCTACCCTGCCGCCATCACCGAAAAGTTTTGGTTTTTCTGTCTGGGGCTATACGTCCTTACCTTTGGACTGGCATTTTTGGAAACCACCGCCAATCCATACATTTTGGCCATGGGCGACAAGGAAACGGCCACCCAGCGGTTAAACCTTGCCCAAGTCTTCAATCCGGTTGGGTTGATTTTGGGCCTGCTCGTTGCCCAGCAATTTGTCCTTAAAAAATTACAATCCGATGACATCGCTGATTATTCGTCCTTGGATGAAGCCAAAAAAGCCTTGATTCGCACATCGGACCTTATGGTCATTAGAGACCCCTATGTTATCCTTGGATTGGTGATCATGGCGGTTTTTGTATTGATTTTGGTGAGCAAGATGCCCCAAGCCAAAGGCGATGGTACCATTCCTTCACTCCAAGAAACTGGAAAGGCGTTGTTCCACAGACCCAAATACATTTTGGGGGTATTGGCCCAAGTTCTGTATGTAGGCGCACAGATCATGTGCTGGACTTATATCTATCAATATGCCGAGGCCATGGGCATGGCCAGCGATGTGGCCGCCAACTATCAATTTGTGGCGTTCATCGTCTTTTTGGTGGGAAGGGCCATTGGCACCTATATGCTCCGTTTTATCAGTTCAGGAAAGCTGTTGATGTGGTTTGCCGTCTTGGCCGGTGCCTGTGCAGCGGGAACCATCTTTATTGAAGGACATTTGGGATTGTACTGCCTAGTGGGTGTTTCGTTCTTTATGTCGCTCATGTTCCCTACCATTTATGGCATTGCCCTGAACGGATTGACCGAGGAGGAATCCAAATTGGGTGCCGCCGGATTGGTTATGGCCATCGTTGGAGGGGCCTTGATGCCCAAACTACAAGGTATGATCATTGATGTTGGCGGAAATGGTGTGGCCGATACCAAAATGATGGGTGTTTCAGAGGTGAACTTCTCTTTTATACTACCGCTCTGCTGTTTTGTTTACATTGCATGGTTTGGTTTCAAAACCTTCAAAAACGAACACATATGGGAGATTTGAGAAGATTTTGCCTCGCCTTGGATCTTGTGGACGATGAAGAAAGCATTCGAGCCTACGAAGACCATCATAAAAAAGTGTGGCCTGAAATCTTGGAGAGCATCACCGATTCCGGGATTCAAAGCATGGAAATCTACCGAATTGAAAATCGCCTGTTCATGATCATGGAGGTCAATGCTTCCTTTTCATTTGAAGCAAAACAACAGGCCGATGAAGAGAATCCCAAAGTGCAGGAATGGGAAAAATTGATGTGGAACTACCAACAGGCATTGCCCTCGGCCAAACCCGGGGAAAAATGGCTGTTGACCAAAAAAATATTTGAATTATAATTTGTAACCCTATGAAGAAAGTGATTATTGCCGTAGGGGTCATTTTTATAATGGCCTGTACCGGAAAGTACGACAACGTTCAAAACACCGCGGAAGACTATCAAGTGATTCCAAAACCTGCGGAATTGACCATGCAGGTCGGAAAGTTTGTGATAGATGGAAGCACCTCCATCAGTGCTGCCGAAGGACTTAAGGAAGAGGCGGCTTTTCTTGCCGAGTCCATTCAACAGTTGACCCAAGTAAGTCCATCCGTTACAGACCAAAAGGCCAGCATCGTTCTGACACTGAACGATCAAATTGAAAATGAAGAAGGGTACACACTGGAAGTGACCCCTGACCAAATCAACATTTCTGGAAAAAATGCCAAAGGTGTTTTTTATGGCATACAGTCCCTCGTACAATTGATCAGCCTACCCGAAGAAGGATCATCCATTACCGATGTTACCGTACCTGCGGTGACCATCAAAGATCAACCCCGGTTCATTTACAGGGGAATGCACTTGGATGTGGCACGCCATTTCTTCGATGTGGATTTTGTGAAAAAGTACATCGACATGATCGCCATGCACAAAATGAACACCTTCCACTGGCACTTGACCGAGGATCAAGGATGGCGTATAGAAATCAAAAAATATCCTGAACTGACCAAGGTTGGAGCCTACCGAAATGGGACCATAACCGGTCATTATCCTGGAGAAACCAACGACAATGAGCGTTACGGTGGTTTCTACACCCAAGATGATATAAGGGAGGTTTTGGCCTATGCCCAAAAGCGCCATGTTGAGGTCATTCCAGAAATTGAACTTCCCGGTCACAGCCAAGCAGCCATTGCTTCTTATCCATACTTGAGCTGCTTCCCTGAGGAACCTACTGAAGTGCCCAACGGTCTAATGTCCGAAGCTTCAAAGGAACAACAGAAAAATGGCCAACCCAAGGTAGTTCAAGAGTCATGGGGGGTATACAATGATGTATACTGTGCCGGAAAAGAAGAGACCTTTGCCTTTTTGGAAGGGGTATTGGACGAGGTAACCGCCCTTTTCCCATCCAAATACATCCATATTGGAGGGGACGAGTGTCCTAAGAAAAACTGGGAACGCTGCCCCAATTGCCAAAAAAGAATCAAAGAGGAAGGTCTTGAGGACGAACACGCCCTACAGAGTTACTTTGTAACCCGAATGGAAAAATACCTCAATAGTAAAGGCAAGCAGATCATTGGATGGGATGAAATCTTGGAAGGTGGTTTGGCCCCCAATGCAACGGTTATGTCCTGGAGAGGTGTAAAAGGAGGCATCGAAGCTGCAAAACAAGACCATAATGTGATCATGACTCCAAATTCCCATTGTTACTTTGACCATTATCAGTCCAAGGACACGGACAATGAGCCTTTGTCCATTGGTGGTTTCTTACCGGTTGAAAAAGTATATAGCTACGAGCCTGTTCCAGAGGAATTATCGGCCGATCAACAACACTATATCTTGGGAGCCCAAGGGAACATTTGGTCCGAGTATATCCCAACGGATGAGCATATGGAATATATGGCCCTACCAAGAGCCACTGCACTATCTGAAGTGGTTTGGTCGCAAAAAGAGGATAAGGATTTTGAAGATTTCAAATCCAGATTGAACCATATGCGAAAACTGTACGAAACCAAAGGCTACAACTACGCCAAACACGTTTTTGATACAGCGGAGAACACTCCATCGGAGTAGCCGCATAACAATTGGAACCACGCAGATAGAAGAAACACACAGTAAGTATGGCCCGGTATACCCCAAAATTCAATCCTAGATATCCCTCCATTGAGGACCTCCGAGAAGGGGCCCGCAAACGTATTCCCAGATTTGCCTTTGAATATCTGGACAGTGGATGCAATGAAGAGGTGAATCTGAGAAAGAACACCCGGGAAATTAGAGAGGTTGAGTTGTTACCCAGGTATTTGGATGCCTACAAAGAGGCCAACATGACCACTAAAATCTTTGGTCAGGAGTATGATGCCCCTTTTGGGATATCTCCCATAGGGCTTCAAGGGTTGATGTGGCCCAATTCCCCCGAAATTCTGGCCAAAGCTGCCTTTGACCACAACATCCCCTTTATTCTGAGTACGGTGACCACATCGAGCATAGAACGCATCAGTGAAATTACCGAAGGTAAAGCGTGGTTCCAATTATACCATCCCACGGAAAAATCGGTCCGTGACGATTTGATTCAACGTGCCGAGGCAGCAGGCTGCCCCGTATTGGTCCTTTTGTGCGACACCCCTGTTTTTGGATTTCGTGCCAAGGAAATCAAAAATGGGCTGTCCATGCCCCCAAAGATGAACATTGCCAATATTCTCCAAGTATTGGGTAAACCCAAATGGGCCTTTGAAACCCTAAAGCATGGCCAACCCAATTTTGAGGTATTGCGACCCTATATGCCCAAAGGGCTCAACTTAAAACAATTGGGATTGTTCATGGACCAGACCTTTAGCAAGCGCATGGATATGGATAAAATTGCCCAAATCAGAGACCTATGGAAAGGAAAACTGGTTCTAAAGGGAGTCGCCACAGAAGCCGATACCGAAAAAGCCATATCCTTGGGATTGGACGGCATTATTGTATCCAACCACGGAGGCAGACAATTGGATGCCGGGGAATCCACTATAAAACCCTTGACCCGGATAGCGGCAAAATATGGAGATCAACTCACCGTGATGATGGACAGCGGGGTACGCTCAGGACCGGACATTGCCAGAACCTTGGCCAGTGGGGCGCAATTTGCGTTTTTGGGCCGTTCCTTTATGTATGGAGCGGCGGCTTTAGGGAAATCCGGAGGTGACCATACCGCCATGTTGTTAAAGACCCAATTGAAGCAGGTAATGGAACAAATAGGTTGCCCAGATGTTTCCCAATTGCCCAATTTTAAAAACCTATAGTCCCGTAAACCATCGCCTAAAAAACTGTTAACAAAAGCGTGAAACAAACGTTATAAAAAGTATAAAACCCAGTATAATTGGCATATACCGTTTGCATTGGCTACCTTTGCAGCGATGAAGATCAAACTCCACGAAAGGAAAAATTGCAGGATCCTTAGCTTTCAATATCTGGTTTTTAGAAACCAACCGGATAAATTCATCCCACCTACGCTTTAAATTTTAGACCACTTCAGTGGTGATTTTTGCGATGTAGCATTGTGGAAAAACTCCGCAATCACCTGCATCGTTCCTATGCAATTGTACGTACCCTAAACTATCAAAAAAACATTTTAGACAAGCATCAAAGCATGGTGATTAAAACCTATGACGCTTATACACGGCTTTCCACCATGGAAACCGCCCGATTGACCAATTTTATATTTGACCACCAAGATGGAAAAAAAGCATCAAAAAATGCCATCCGCAAAGCCATACAGTATTCGGCAAAGGAAATACCGGGCTTGGGTGGATATGTATTTGTCATTGAGGAACGGGAAAAAATCCTTGGTCTGGCCGTGGTCAACAAAACAGGGATGGGCGATTATATCCCCGAGAACTTCATGGTCTTTTTTGTGGTGCACCGGGAGCATCGCGGCAAAGGCATTGAACCAAAGCTCTTGGAATACACCCTCCAATACTGTAAAGGCGACGTAGCCGTCCATATCACCAACGAAAACCAATATCCGAAAGAAGCGTTTTTTAAAGAGAATGGGTTTGACGTGACCCACACAGAAATGAGATTGAACAGATAAATCAAAATATGCTCAAAATAGAAGTAAAATCAGGTGAAAGTATAGAACGTGCCCTAAAACGCTACAAGAGAAAATATAGAAATACCAAACGATTGGAGCAAATCAGGGATCGTCAGGAATACACCAAAAAATCGGTACGGCGAAGAAAGACTATCAAAACGGCCGAATACCGGGAAAAATACCTAAACAGGGAAAACGAATAGTCATCAACACATTGACCATATCATGAAACTTACAAAAATCAAACGGAAGACCAAGTACGAAAAACGGTATAGCGTTAAAATGGGGGAACTCACTACCCAGGTCACGTATATCAAAGAGTACATTTTTGGCCTTCCTTTTCGCACGTTGCACAGATACCGTGAAACTTATTACGGAGAAGTAAAAGACTGTAAGGATTGCAATGTATCCGCTTAACAATATTCTAACCCTTTATATAAAACAATGAAAGTATTGGTTATTGGCGCAGGTAACATGGGGCTTACCTACGCCACAGGTATGTCCAAGTCCAAGCTATTGAAAAAGCGCAACATCATGGTGTTGGACAAATCAAAGGAAAAAATGGAAGAGGTCGATAAAATCGCCCATTTTGATGCCATAGATCGTTTGGAGGACTGTGTTCCCCAAGCGGATATCATCTTTTTGGCGGTTAAACCTTTCCATGCCGAAGAACTTTTTGAACGCATGAAAAAATTGGTGAACCCAGAACAACTGTTTATTTCCATAATGGCCGGGGTCACCATCGGCTTTATCCAAGAATCGCTTGGTATTAAAAAAGTGGTACGGGCCATGCCCAATTTACCCGCTCAGGTTGGTAAGGGTTTAACCAGCTATGTTTCTTCCGACGAAGTTTCCCGTCTAGAGCTTTTTATGGTGGAAGGCCTATTGGATACCACTGGAAAATCCCTCCGGGTAAAAAATGAAAAATTTATTGATGCATCTACGGGCATTTCGGGGAGTGGTCCTGCATACGTTTTTTACTTTATGCAAAGTATGATGGAGGCCGCCCTGCAAATGGGCTTTTCCGAAAATGTTTCCAAAGTACTGGTAAGCCAAACCTTTACCGGGGCCGTGGAACTGTTCAACCAGAACAACCTTAATCCGGACACTTGGATGGAAAGAGTGGCCTCCAAAGGAGGGACTACCAGGGCCGCCTTGGACTCCATGGAAGACAACAATGTAAACGAATTGATAAAAGAAGCGGCCTTTGCCGCCTTTAACCGCGCCGTGGAACTTGGCGAAGAATATTAAACCATGTATAAAGAACTCGTGGTCATTAAGGTAGGAACCAATGTAATGACCAACAAGGACAATAGAATTGTAAGACCCGTACTCAATAGTTTGGTGCAACAGATTGCCGAACTCTACGAACGTGACATCATGACCATTTTGGTCTCCTCTGGCTCCGTAATCGCGGGAAAAGAGGTGCTGGGAAAATCCAAAATAAAGGACAAGACCCAACGCAGACAGGTATACTCTGCCATAGGACAACCCAGAATGATGCGGCACTACTACAACATTTTTAGTGATTACGGGATGAAGTGTGCCCAAGTGCTGCCCACAAAACGGGATTTTAATCCTGGGGTACACCGGGACAATATGATCAATTGCATAGAAGGTTTACTGTCGGAAGGTGTTGTGCCCATTGCCAATGAGGACGATGCCGTTTCAGTGGCCATGTCCATGTTCTCGGACAATGACGAATTGGCCACATTGATTGCCCAATTGATGAATGCAGACAAACTGATTCTCATGACGGATATTGATGGCCTGTACAATGGGCATCCCGAAAAGGAGGAATCCGAGGTCATCCAAAAAGTCGCACCCAAAGAAGATCTGGACAAGTATATTGAAGAGGGCAACAAAGCCGAAGGCGAAGGCCGTGGCGGAATGGGCTCTAAATTGAACTACGCCCAAATAGCGGCGGCCAATAACATCCCGTCCTACATTGTGAACGGGAAGAAAGAGAACATCATTATAGACATTGTTGAAGGAAAAAAAGTGGGGACCAAAGTTTCCCTTTAAAAAACGACTATGAAATTATTGAACACAGATATAAAGAATAAAGTATTAATGGATATGGAGAAAATTCTCGACAAGAATCGGGAAGAGCTTCTCCAAGCCAACCAAAAAGATTTGGATGCCTTTGATCGGGACGATCAAGCTCTGTATGACCGTTTGGTGGTCGATCAGAAAAAGATAGATCAGATGATTCAGGCCGTAAAGGAAGTGCGGTTGCAACCAGACCCGGTAAATCAGGAAATATCTACCCGACATTTGGACAATGGTTTAAAGATCATCAACAAAACGGCTCCGTTCGGGACCATCATGATCATTTATGAATCCCGTCCGGATGTAACGGTGGAAGCTGCGGTACTGGCTTTTAAGGCCAATAACAAAATATTGTTGAAAGGCGGTAAAGAAGCCTATCATAGTAACAAAGCGCTGGTAAAGTTCTGGCATCAGGCCTTGACGGAGAACAATCTCCCTTCCGATTTCATCCAGTTCTTGGAAATGGACCGAACCCAGACCCAAGAATTTTTGAAAAACCCGGACCAAGACCTAGATCTGATTGTCCCACGTGGTGGTGAACGATTGATCGCTTTTGTGAAAGAACATGCCAAATGTGCCGTTCTGGTCAGTGGTCGAGGGAACAATTTCCTCTATGTACACCCGGAAGCGGATTGGGAAAAAAGCTTGGAGGTCATCATCAATGCCAAGACCCATAAGATTTCGGCCTGTAATGCCTTGGACAAAATATTGATTGATACAAAGATTAAGGGATATGGGGATAAGCTCAAAGAGTTAAGACAACTATTGACTGACAAAGGCGTATCGATTTTGGTCGATAAAAAGGTGAAAACCATCTTATCTGAAGAGAATGTCATTCCTGACCCATCGGTTTGGGAAGAGGAGTTCTTGGCCATGAAATGTGTGATTGGGGCCGTGGACAATTTGGATGAGGCCATTGAAAAGATCAATACCCATTCCGGGGGGCACTCAGCCAGCATCATGACCGAAAACAATGCCGTGGCCCAAACCTTCATGGAAAATGTGGATTGTGCGGCGGTATATCAAAATGCTTCCACCCGTTTCACGGATGGTGGACAGATGGGTGTCGGTGCAGAGCTCGCCATCAGTACCGATAAATTGCACCATCGGGGGCCCTTGGGACTAAAACAATTGGTAACCAACAAATACTATGTATTTGGGGATGGGCAAGTACGTGTGTAACCTATCTTTTGTTGTTCCGTACTGGCATTGATCGGTTCAAGTATTGTGCAAAAGACCATTATCTGTTAGCTTAATGGTAATTTTATACCTATTTATTGGTCATTTTTTAAGAAAATATCTAGATTTAAGACACAAAATATATTCAGTATGGGAAAATTTGAAATCAAAACAGATAAATCTGGTCAGTTCAGGTTTAATTTAAAGGCCAATAACGGCCAAGTGATCTTAAGCAGCGAAGCGTATACCACCAAAGCCGCCTGCGAGAACGGAATTGAATCTGTCCGAAAGAATTCTCAGGAAGATGGTAGGTTCGACAGAAAGACTGCCAAGGACGGTAGCCCTTACTTCAACCTGAAGGCTTCCAACGGTCAGGTAATCGGCAATAGTGAAATGTATTCCAGCACGGCGGCCATGGAAAACGGGATTGCTTCCGTAAAAACCAATGCTCCGGATGCTGGTGTGGATGACAATTCGTAATTCACAGGAATACCTATTTCAGATATAAAATAAGACAGCCCCATTTTGGGGCTGTTTTTTTATGACAAATTTCAACCCCAAATTATATTCCACCAATTCAAATGGCCCATCCGTAAGATCAAATGGGGCATTGGTTAATTGGGACACCTTTAAAAGCAAATAACATCATATGTTTGTTGTGCAAGTAAGCGTTAAAGCCAAATTGAAAAGCAAGATCAATTTTTAACGCATGCACATATAGCAATGCACTTTTCAAGACCATAGGTCAAAAAAGTGTTTAGTTTAGTTGAGGTTTCCGTTACGCCAAGGAATTTAAACAAATTCCTTGGTCGTAATGGTTTTAAGGATCAAGTTGATTATTTGTTGATATCAGGCTCTAATCAAACTACCCCTTGCTCTCCATAAGCTATAATAATAGAATACCACTGACCAAAGTAACTATCCTGTCCATAATTCAACTGAGCGTGTAAGGTTTGGTTTCTCTCAGTACTGTTGGCCATGGTAATAGTTAAGCCGTCAAACTTATTTGACGGCTTTTTCATTGTATAGCTTAGATTTTAATTCCCGATTTTCAAATTGATGACCCTGCCCAAGATATGCACAAAAACCATAAAATTTTAGGGTTGTGGATTTTTTCGTCAATTCTAAACGCCCTTTCGTCAATTCTAAACGCCCATTGGTTAATTGACCCCCTTTTGGTAACACAGTAGTACTTTATTTTATAATACCAAATCCATTTCTTGATTTAACCCCAACAAGAAATGCACCATAAACCTACTTGTTATGACAAAACTTTTACTACACTACAACCCCGCATGGACCACATCAAAACCGGTCCCCCCCTTTCGTTACATCATTAAACTACTTCGGCCTCTATGCGTACTATGCTTTCTGTTTTTAAGTACTGCCGCACTTGGACAACAGGTCGATACTTGGCTTACTGCAGATAGAGCAGTCAATTCCGCACCTACTCCCAACGGACAATTTCAACTCTTTACTCCATTGGCCCCTGCTGATGGCACTCCCGTGACAACGTGGTACGATTTCATTGATGGGACTCCCCAGGATGCTGTCCAACATCCAACTCCCGCAGATTACCCCCAACCTTACCCCTTAGGTTTTGAACATTCATTTGGCTCACCAGCATACCTAAACCCCATTGGTTCAGTTCCACGTGTTCCAACGCTACGCAGAGACGATATGAACTTTAATCCTTCCATTGAATTTGATGGAAGTGGTGATGGACAAGCTTTACATTTTAGATCATCTACTAGAGAAGAGATTACAATCTTTATTGTATTTCATGCCCGGGGCATGGGTAATACTGCAGAAACCCAGCGTCTCCTATTTGGCGGGGATATAGATACCTATCATAGCTCCACCACCAATCTTTCCATTGGAATCTCGGATGGTAATCGATTCTCACTCGGAAGAACTTGGACTCCATGGAGTGATTTTGAGAGTGGCAATATTGACCTTCAAGGATTACCTACCATTGGTGTCTTGATACGGCAAGTGGACACAAACCCTTTTTTAGAAGATGAGGTTTTGAGAACACAAGTCAATGGTTTGCCCGATATCAACATCATGAAAAACCTTCCAGATATTGAACGGGATTTATACTTATTCAATAGACTAGGGAAGCATTTCAACAGCAATGATTCCAATAGAAACTTAACAGGAAACATTGCCGAAATCCTATTGGCCGATGGCCCTTTGGATGCCAACTCCATACAACGAGTGGAAAGTTATTTGGCCATTAAATATGGTATCACCTTGAACAATACAGGGCAATTGGGAAGTACTGTGGGTAACCAAGGATATACCTATCTGGCTGCGGATGGCACCACTATATGGCAACCCGACCCAGTATATCTATATGACATCGCAGGATTGGGAAGGGATCGATTTGATGATATAGATGGCGGAGATGACAACACATCTTATGACGATTTAAAACTACGATATAACCTACATCAACGCATTGCAAAAAGTGAAAATAGTGAAGCAGTTGTAACCATGTCAACGGACACTAATTTTGCAACGGATAACCTAGACCAATCCAGACCAATAATTGACAACACCACTGCAAATAGCCTCTCGGTAACAACCACATCCACGCTACATAACTATCTATTATGGGGAAATGACCATGGCGATATCAACCAATCTCTCGTTGAACTTCCTACGGATTACAGTGCTCGAATTGGAAGGGAGTGGAAAATACAAAAAACAGTTTCCCCCGGTGGAGTCGACCCAATTGCGAATGTAAGTGTCCAGATAAATCTTTCCGGTTCAGATATCCTAAACAATGGTAACTGCGGCGATGTAACACTATTGATAGATACTGATGGAGATGGAGACTTTTTGACCGGTACTCTTACCGAAATTCTTGCCACAAGCATTGATGCGGGCCAAAATGCCTATTTCGATAATGTGAATTTTGAGCACCAAGATGTTTTTACCATAGCCATTGTAGACAATATTCCTCCAACCGCCAGTAACCCATTGACCTTGACCGTTTGCGGTGTCGCCCCTCTACCAGACCCAAGTGTTGTCACGGATGAAGCCGATAACTGCGCTGTGGATACCGTTATACATATTGGTGATGTTTCAGATGGCCTAATCAATCCCGAAACCATTACGCGTACATATAGAATTACGGATATCTATGGAAACTATACCGATGTCCAACAGATTATTTATGTCTACCTCCAACCCAATGTGAATGATATTCCTGATCAAGAAGCATGTGAATCCTATATACTTCCTCCTATAACAGGAACCAACCTTTCAGGCAATGAATCTTATTACGATTTACCTGGAGGTCCATTAGGCGGCGGCGGTACCTATAATGAAGGAGATGTCATCACTTCTGATATAACCTTATACATATATGATGAAACGGGAGGAGTTTCAACGGTCTGTTTTGATGAGGAAAGTTTCATCATTACTATCACACCACAGCCCGATGCAGGCAACGACGCCAACATCAACATCTGTGAGGGCAACGTACTGACCGATGCCGACCTTTTCGCACAGCTCGGGGGAACCCCGGATGCCGGAGGAACATGGAGCCCAGCCTTCGCAGGCGCGGGCGTGTACACCTATACCGTGACCGCAACGGCACCCTGCACCACGGACGCAACGGCAACGGTCACCGTGACCGAACAACCACAGCCCGATGCACCTTTGGATGTCGAGAGCTGTGACGCCTACATCCTACCCGCCCTGGCCAACGGCAACTATTTTGATGCACCCAACGGGGGCGGCAACGCACTGTCAGTAGGAGACTACATAAACACCACAACAACGATTTACGTCTTCAGCCCCGGCAACGGGTCCTGCACCGATATGGAGAACTCCTTTACCGTGACCATCACTGGATTTGAGATATCGACCAACGTAGAGAATGAGACTTGTTGGCAAAGCCAAGATGGTATAGCACATGTGAATGTTTTCAATACAAATCTGCCTCTAACCGTTCAATTGGATTCAATGCCATCCACAATCTTTAACCAGAATGCTTTTTCCTTTGATAATTTATCAGCTGGAAACCATACATTGACCGTCATAGATCAAAATGGTTGTCAATCTGAAGCCAACTTTGAAATCTTGGCCGGTGGGCCCAATCTTGATGCATCCATAGAGCCCATATATTTATGTGATTCCGGATTGCCTTCCAATACCATTGCGGTCACACTGTCCGACCCATCCATCAGTAATGCTGTTCTCTACGCCCTAGATTCCACAAGCCCCAATGATTTTATAATGACTCCAGATTTTGAAGACATCACTCCAGGAAATCATTCATTATCCATATTGCATACCAACGGTTGTCTTTTGGAAATTCCCTTTTCCATAGATCATGTTGAGCCACTTAGCCTCTCTTTGGCGACTGTTTATGTAAATGAAATAACCGCCAATGCTTCCGGGGGGGGTCCTCCCTACACCTATTATTTCGGGGATAATCCTGGAAGTTCATCAAACACATTCACCATTGATAGGAGCGGAACTTTCCAAGTAAGGGTTGTGGACAATAACGGTTGTGAAACCACAGAAACCATAACGATGACCCTGATTGAAATATCGGTCCCCAATTTCTTCACTCCAAACAATGATGGGCAGAATGATTATTGGAGACCAAGGAACATGGAGTGGTTCCCAGATGTGCAAACTTACATTTTTGATCGATATGGAAGGAAAATCAAAATCATGGGAGCCATGGATGAAGGTTGGGATGGCCATTACGAATCAAAGCCCTTACCCTCTGGTGATTATTGGTACATCATAAAATTGAATGATGGCTCTGACCGAGAGTTTGTTGGGCACTTTACCTTATACAGATAAAATGAGTTAGCGATGAAAGGAATTATAAAAATAATATTGTTGTTACATCTGTGTATTTCAAATGCCCAAGAGTTGACCATTCCGCAATTATCCCAATACCTATCGGACAATCCATTTTTAATGTCATCGTCTTATGCAGGGATTGGAAACTATGTAAAAGTCCGCATGAATGGACTTACCCAATGGGTAGGTGTACGGGATGCCCCTGACACCCAATCATTATCTGCCGATGTTCGCTTGGGAAATAGGTCTGGCATCGGAATGGTGCTCTACAATGACTCCAATGGTGAGACCAAACAACGCGGTGGTAAGGTTTCTTTCGCCCATCATTTGACCATTAACAAATATGAAAATCATTTTTTTTCCATGGCCATGTCATTCAATCTAAACCAGTTTAGAATAGACATTGAAAACTTTGAGGACAACAATGATCAAGCTGTGGTGGACGACCGATCATCAAGTAATCCCAATTTTGACCTAGGGTTTCTTTATCGAAAAGGAGGCTTTTACATGAGTTTGAATGTTGGCAACATTTTAAATAAAGATTTTAAAAAGTTCAATCCAATTTTTGAACCCAATACTCTCAGGAACTATTATCTCTATACAGGGTACAAGTACCGAAAAACCAAAAGATCGGATTACGAAATAGAACCTTCAATATTTCTACAATACTTTGAAAATGACAATAGGTCCGTGACCGACGTTAATTTAAAAATAAGAAAGTATGACTTTATTGATTACTACTATGTTGGTCTAACCTATAGGTTTTTGAACGATCAACTTGGAACGCCTCTTTATATTGCCCCTATCACGGGGTTGAAAAAAGGAGATTTTTATTTTGGATATTCCTATCAGCTCGTTATGAACGAAATATTGGGATACTCCACAGGAACCCACGTCCTTACCTTGGGCATTGACCTCTTCCAAGGCATTTCAAACTGTACATGCACTTATTAACAAACTAATACTATTAGATTATGAAGTCATTTCCCAAATCATTCAAACTACTTAGCATCCCCATAATTTTTTGCGGTCTTTTAGCCTTTTCATCCTGCAGTGATGATGATGGCTATTTTGATTCTGAAATACGAGAGATTGTCATCAACTCATCTACTCGTGATACCATTATCTATATTCCGGTACATCATGTAAGGGTTCCTGTGTACCTATCCGTTCCTAAAGATTGTGATGCCAATTCTCCTTTACCAGCTGTTGTAGTACAACATGGCTCCGGCGGCATGTGGGAGGATGACAACCCTGAAACCCTAACTATGACCAGTCAATTCCGTGAATGGAAGGAGCTGTTAGACAATAACTGTATGGTTGGAGCCTTTGTTGACAGTTTTTCAGGACGGGGTGCTACTGAGAAAAGTGGAAAATGGGAAACAGCCCCGGATAATTTTAAGATCAGTTCCCAATTTATACGATCGAGGGATGCCAATGCTGCAATGTACCAACTCAGAAAACTAAAATTCAAGGATGGGAGTCCAGTAGTACGCTCCGAGGACATAGGTTTATTGGGGTTTTCAGATGGTGGAACTTCGGTTATATCAACACTATATGACACCAACACAACACCAACCGGCTGGGAATGGACACAAAGTTTTGGGGGGAAGGAATATGATACTTCTTCCGGGGTAATGTCCCCTGAGCCAAGACCCCTGCAAGGGTTTGCCGGTGGCGTATTCTATTATGGAGGGTCTGGCGGGTACAATTACTGGGGCAGTAGTCCTTGTAACTCCGAGGCGTTGGAAAAAAATATATACCAAAACTATGCCCCTATTCTATTTCAAATCCCAACAGGGGATTCCCTTTCCGAAGGTTCTCTATGCTTAGTGGGCCTATTGGCCGAAAAAGGGAAGTCTGTTGAGCTTAACATTTATGAAGGAGTTGGCCATGGTTTTGATACCGATGACAATACCCAAAGCTCCAAGGCCCGAACAAAAACCTTGAATTGGTTAAAAAATATATTACATATGAATTGATATTATTCAAGCTACTCAACCTTCCCCGCATATTGCCCTATTATCCAACCTCCCTTTGCGATATGTTTCAATCTCCAAACCATTTGCTTTCCAATAGACCATATAATTATTGGTCCATTGAAAAAACCAACCCATCCCAATATGGGATTTGAACCATCAACCTCAAAAACAATTATTAGATCTGAAATAGACCCAAATCAGAACACCTAAACAAAAAGTTAACCGACATGAGAGAAAACTTTCTAGAAAAATGGATTCTAGACTTGATAAAGTCTGAATACGAACTTGGCAAAATTCCCAGACAGGCCACCTATAAACTCAGGGAACGCATGGATGATTTCATTGAAGTGACCATTGAATGGATAGATGAAGACGGCAATAGTCTTAAAATCGTGTACCACGCAAGATCATACGGAAAAAGAACAATAGGTGAAAGTACTGAATTCAAGGAAGACTCCATATTTGAATTGGAAAATTACTATACCCTGGAAATACACAGCTATGTAAACCACATCAAAAGAAATTACAGCACCCGAAAGATTGCCAACTATGATGTTATGAAAATTGTTGAACAATTGGAGGAGGAAATGAATGATGGGGAGCACTGAACCGTTTAAAATCGTGACTATGGAATACCATTGCACATACTGAAGTGTATTTCATCGATTAAAAAAAGCGTTTTGTCGACAGATGCTTATCCGTCAATTCAAAAGGGGCATTCGTATATTCATGGGCATGAGGTCCAAACAGAATTTGTTACTTAGACTTAAGTTTAAAAAAGTTCCCAATTTTTAACCAAAAGACAAACGCTTATGCAACTGTTCACTATAATTTGGACCTTGGTCTGTGCCGCCATCATCATTGGATACCCGCTGTATCTTTTTAATAGACCCTTCACACCTAACGGGTTATATAAAAAAGATGTAAAAGAGCATTCAAACACCGTAGAATTACTGTCCATTGATATAACAAAGCAATTGCCCGGTTGGTCGTTTACCTTGGATGTCCCACAGATTACAGAAGAGGTTCTTAATACATATCCCATCCTATTCTATCTGGAATCCAAAGATGCCTGCCTTAAGCTCCCGCTCAACAATACTGAGATGGGGTATACGGCCAGTGTATATAAAAATGTTGGTAAGGTATATGTAACCTTTAAGTCACTTAATGATGGTGTCACCAATTTCTATGTGCCCGCATGGCACCTAAGCAAATTGAAAATCCTTATCATTAAATCCAACGATAAAAAAATCTATGGGAATTGGGCTATAAAATCTGAAAAATCACTCATCCATAGAAACCTAAAAAGAGCCGGTATAAATTGGAACAGCTATGAGGATATCCTTGGGTATCTCAGCAATATAGCCGCTATTGATTTTAAAGGACACTTTGTGGCTCCGTCTCCTAAAAGACCCCATTATAATAGCAGGGCATCCTCATTACCTTCCAACAAACAAGAACTCATCTCAACAGGATGAACGTATTGTCTTAAGAGTATGTTAGCGTCCAGTAAAACTTTTAGTGTTCATTTATATGTCTGAAAATGGGGTTTCCCTGTTTTGTGGAAACCCCATTTCAAAGTATCAATATTAGCTTTTGGAATTATCTTTTATGACTTCCGTTAATTCAAACGTACAATCCATAAACCCAAAACATGCTTACGTCAAATCACAGCAAAAAAATATAGGTAAGGTAATTAGTTTTACTGCAATATCTAAAACAATACTAACAGAAAAATATACTGGGCCGTACGTAGACATCAAAACTCTATTCTTCAGTTCTGGCGATGAAGATAGTGCGGCCCAACTGCTTTAATCCAATCAAACGTCAATGAACTCACCATCAGTAATTCTTTTTAAAAGTGCTAAAAGCAAGTATGGGGTTATGCTGCGCAACAGCAATATGGAAGAACGAACATGGTGAGTTTTATATTAATTTAAATCGTCACAAGTGCTAAAAACAACCTCATCAATACAAGAAACCCTATTTCTTCTCTGGACTCCCTCCCCCTTTACAGCAGAACAGGATAGATAATGATATGGTTTCTTTCCTTCACAACGTCCCAAATCTATCCATTGACTTTCACCTACAAATCTTCAAATCAAAACACGTGAATCAATAAAGAACATGAACAGTAAAAACAGTAAGAAAAATCCTTTAGATCAATAATTAAAAGTGGAGAAATACATTTTTTGCGCAAAAGGATAGATACACCAGTTACAAATCAAAAAAATAATTCATAACTTAAACATTCACAATGAATTCAAAACATTTTAGGCAATACGCTGAACTCGTATTTAATCAAAATACGGTAGAGCACAGCCTTTCCTAATATGTCAAATATATGAAATAATAGTATTCTTTCAAAAAAAGAAAGAAAATACATCAATTTATGCTTAGAAAGTACAATGCAAAAGAGTGATAAGGTAAAATAACCACCAAAACCAGCCAGCCCAATGACCTTAAAAGTAATTATCATTGAAGATGAAAAACACAGCAGGGAAACCTTAAAATCAATGCTTGAGGAATTCTGCAAGGACGTTAAAGTAATTGCAACAGCCAGTTCCGTATCTGAAGGGGTCAAAGTCCTCTCCGTATATAGCCCAGATGTAGTGTTTCTAGATATTGAACTACAATCTGGATTAGGTTTTGATGTCCTCACCCAAATTAAAGACCCCAGTTTTGAGGTCATTTTTACCACGGCATTTGAAAAATATGCCATCAAGGCCATCAAGTTCAGTTCCCTTGATTACTTGTTAAAGCCCATTGACCTGAGCGAACTGCAAGATGCCGTAGAAAAGGCCCGAAACCGCATGGACACCAATGTGTACCGGCAGCAGATAGATACCCTAATGCAGAGTCTATCCAAAGAGAACCACAGACAAGAAAAAATATGTTTGGCCACTACGGCCGGCATGGAGTTCATTGCCATTGAAGAAATTGTCCTTTGTAAGGCAGATGGCTCCTATACCTCCTTTGTTCTACGCAATGAGAATACTCTTATGGTGAGCAAACACCTCAAAGAATATGAGAATCTATTGGGGGATTATCAGTTTATGAGGGTACACAACAGCTATGTCATCAACCTGAATGAAGTAAAGAAGTACGTCAAATCGGATGGGGGGTATATCATCATGAGCAACGATATGCATGTTAGCATTTCCCCAAGGAAAAAAGATGAGCTCATAGAAGCCATGAAACGACTTTAGCAAAAACCTATTCTTTGGTTTGGCGTTTGCTTGGTTCTCCATCCAACAGACCTTTGGTAAACTCGTTCAGGGTCTCCACTTTTTCCTCAAAATTGCCTTTTAAGGTCTTGCGGTATTCATTAAGGTTTTTTACCAAATCATCTATATTATCCGGAATCACATCCTCAAAAAACTGCCGTAACCGCTTGGCAGTGGTCGGGGATTTCCCATTGGTGGAAATGGCCACCTTTACATTGCCCTTGGTAACAATGCCTCCCATATAAAAATCACAATAAGGCGGGTTATCGGCCACATTCACCAAAATACTACGCTCCCTACAATCATGATACACTTGCTCGTTCACCTCCACCCTATCCGTACAGGCCACCACCATATGCTTGCCCTCCAAAAAGTTCTCATCATAGACTGCTCTCGTAATCTCTACCTCATGCCTATTGGCCAATTCCAAGGTTTCGGGCAAAAATTCCAGGGCCACCATCTGTACATTGGCATTGGGGCTGGACTTTAATAGAAAAGTCAGTTTTTCCAAGCCCACATTTCCTCCTCCCACAATAAGTATGTTCAAGTGGGAGGCCTTTAAAAATATAGGGTATAGCTCGTTCTGTTCCATCAATTATCTTTTCAATCCTTACAAAATCCCTTCCATGGGAACCAAGGATATAAAGATAAGGCTATTTCTTGATGACTTTTCCATCACTGGACAACACTTGCCGGATAATCTCCGCATCGCCCTTGTAATACAATCTACTATCCGAGTTGGCCGTAACATCTATGGTACCGGTAACCGTTAAGAAGGCATCACTGTCCGATGTGAGGTCTATCCGCAAATCCTGTACTTCAAGTCCATAATCCTTTAGCTCACTGTCCGAAGACATGATAGCATCCAAGCTTTCAACCGTTCCTACCATATCCACTTCGGCATCCGAGGCAAGTCTTATCTTGGCATCTTTTATCTTGGACTCGCCTTGCAGTCTGGAGCTGGACGAAAGGTCCAAATATGCATCCTGCACATCCAGATACATTTCGGCCTCACTGTCCGAAGCCATATGGAGTTCCAAGTCATCTGCCGTGATATCCCCTTCAAAATAGGCATCGGAACTCAGTTCAATGGAAACCGTATTGGTGTTTATGGGGCTTTCCATATAGATGGCCGCATCTGCCGACGCCTTGAACTTGGAAATGTTCTTGGTGGTCACATACAGTTCCATGGTCTCCTTCCCCCTGACCCGAACATTGTTCTCCAGTTTAACCACCAGTTTACTCCCTTCCATGTAGGCATCTATCCTTCTGAACAGATTGTCATTGGCCTTGATGGAAACCTTTTCCTCTGTATCGGAAAAAGTAACGTAGGCCCTAAAATCCGATGAAACTTGTAGTGCCCTTATGTTGTCAAAGTCATAGTCACGGGTAGATACCTCCTCCGAAACCCATATACTTTCCTGGACACAAGATGTTACTGTAAAGCCCAAAAATAGGGCAATAGCAATCCTTTGAATTGATTTCATACCATTCATTTTTTGATGTGATTAGATTAAGAAAAAGTTGTTATGAGCCGAGTTCCCGTTCCAATTTCAGTACGGGCATCCAATAAAAGTTTATGGCGGACCACTCGTTCATTTCAAGGTTTTGGGCGCTTCTCAAGAACACGGTCCCATTTTGTGAGAACACGTGTCTGGCCACCACTGCCTGACGCAATGATTGTCTGTTGTTTTTTGATTTATTGGCCATTGCGCAGGTGTTTTTTGTACCGATTACGTCCCATATTAAAAACGCCCACTTTGAGTCCAATTCCCCCGGAAAACCCATTGATGTTGCGGAGCGGACTGGCATCCAATTCCAGCTTGCTGGAAAAACGATATTTGACCCCGGCTTCCAATTGCAGGTATCTGGAAATATTGAACAGCAGGCTCACCCCAGGTTCGGCCACAAAAATGGCATCGATATCATCTTCGTCAATATCGCCAATACGGTCGTCAAAATCGTTCCCCAGATAACCCACACCCCCGGCCCCAATGAGCAAGGGAAAGGAAAGGTTCACCATCGACTTGCTAAAAAGTATAGGCTCCAGGTGAAGTCCACCGTAGGCACCTATCAAGTCTTCATTGATGGTCCTGGGATTGTCCTGTTCGGAGTACAAGAAGACCCCTGCAAATCCCACTTCAAATTGTCGGTTGGCCACATAGGCCACCTTAAGTCCGCCCAAATAGGTAGATTTTCCCTTGATCTCCCCGTAATGGGTGGTGAGTCCCAAGTACACCCCGTGCACTACATTCTTACGGTCGTTGAATTCAATGTAGTCTACTTCCTCTTGGGCTTGCCCCATGGCCATACATCCGAAAAGAAGTATGGGAAGTATTGGTTTCAGTCGTATCATGTTTCGTTTTTTGGTTTTCGTTTTAAAGACATTCAAATTTTTAAAGGGTTGCATCCTCAGCAACTTTTATGTTGCATCAATCGGTAAGGACGATTACTCCTTTGATTCCATTGATGGTAAATTTCCCCTTGGTCCCGTTGCCATAGCTTGCCGTGATATCCCGAATCTTGCTTCCTTCATTGGTCACATTGGTCTTAATGTTTGTAAAGGTTTTGGGCACCCGCAGCAGGCCTTGCTCCAAGGTTGCTCCAAAGTCAAAGGCCAAGCCCGCAACGTTCATGTTGATCTCGGAGGATTCCTGTACAATATTGATGTCTGCATCAGGTTTGGACACTTTTTTGATGTCCACATCCGCAATCCTTAGTGTGAGGAACATCCCATTTGTTACATCGGCAATGTCAACATTTGAAAATTTAAAATCCCCCCGAAGACTTCCTACCATCATCAATTCCACTTCATCTTTACTGGAATAGAGTTCCAAATCCGCCACTTGATCTAATGCTATATCGCTACCACTGCTTAAGATTTTTAGCTTTTGGGCATGTTCAATGTCAATGGAACCGTTGTCCATTTTAATATTCCCATACCCCATGTTCCGGGCATTGAACTTTCCGAAGCGCATATCGGCCTTGGCCGTTGATATATCGCTATTGATCCAAATATCCCCATGCTGGAGGTCCGTTTCCAAATCCCCTTCCCATGCATCTATGATGATGTCCCCAAACTTATTGTTGATATTGAGCTCCGCATTGATGGGCAGGAATACTTCATAATCTATCTGCACATTGGATTTATCAAAATCGAACGGATTGGCCTTGCTGAAATATTTGGCAAAAAGATTGGCATCACGATCTTTTATTTCGGATATGAATTGGATAAAATTTCCGGCTTGGATGGCCTTGGGCTGAATCCGCTCCAATAGTTTTTCCGCGCTTTCATCCTTCCTATGGTTCACTTGTATGGAAACGGACACCTTGACTTGGTCCCTGCCCCATCCATTGATGACCACATTCCCATACTTATTTTCTATATGAACCTTGCCCGTAGGGGAGAGATCATAGGTCTTGTTCCATTGCTTGCTGTGTTCGCTTTGTGCGAGGGTGGCAATGGTCCAGAAAGACACCATCAGTGCCGTAATCATGGTTTTATAGTGTATATCCCTCATAATCCATTTCGTTTTTTGAAGCGTTTATCTGTTTCAGCAAATTCTCTATCAACTCAATACGCTTTTTATAATTGTTCACAATAGCTTCGAGCACCCGTTCATTGTCCAGATTGTCCCGCATTTCCAGTTTTAGTTGCATGTATTCCTCGTCCAGCTCATCCATAAAGGACAAAAACTCTTCTTTGTCCATGGCAGAAAGTTTTGGATTTTCCTGTATCAACAATACCTGTTGATGGACCAAATGCTGATAATGCATGTCTATTTCCAAAAGCTCCTCACTGGCATACCCCTCCATATTTTGGCTTGGGGCATTCATCGTTACAAATGCCGTCAGTGAAAGTCCTACCAGCAACACAATGGATGCCGCCACCTTAAATCCTCTCGATTTCCAAAGTGGAATCACCTTGGGTTCCGTTTTCTCCTCCAATTGCGAGGCTATGCCTTTCCAAAGCTTGTCCCTGTCCACCTTGTGAACGTTAAAAGCTTCTTTGTTCTCCCTAATACGTTTTTCAAAATTGTCCATCATAACTCCTTTACAATTTGAATTAGTTTCTTTTTAGCGCGGTGGTATTGCGACTTGGAAGTGGAAGTGGTTATTCCAAGGATTTCCCCAATCTCAACATGGTCATACCCTTCGATTAGATACAAGGTGATGATTTGTCGGTACCCCTCCGGCAATTGGGCCAGACCGGTTTTTATCTTTTCCATTTCAAAATCATCCGCCTCCAATTTTTCATCTTCCTCTACGGGCTCCCCTTCATTTTCCATGGAAGCGAACAGCAACCGTTTTGCCTTTAAGTGGTTGATGCTCCTATTGATCACAATCCGTTTGAGCCATGCCCCAAAAGTGCTTTCAAACCGAAATGTGTCCAATTTTTTAAACGCCTCCACAAAGCTTTCCTGCAAGACATCCTCTGCATCCTCCCGAATGGTGAGTAAGCGCATGGCAACGTTGAACATGGCATCCACGTACAATCCATACAACTGGTATTGTGCGTTGGGGTTTCCTTGTTTGCTCTGCTCCACCAAAGCTTGGTGCGTAAAACGTACGTTTGCTTCCAAAAATCCTGGCCGATTATTCAATGACGCTAAAAATAGTTCTATTTCATTCTATCCCAATGACAAATCAAAAATGAAAGGGTTGCACCACTTTGAATTTTTTTAATAAAAAAGCCTCCAACGTATGTTGAAGGCATGCTGCATGAGGTTAGGTTCTATGTTTGGTGTATGGTCTGGAGCAGTGTCACTGGGACGCTGCCGCTTTTTTCATTTCTTTGAATTGATATCTGAGAAACAGTTCATGGCTCCCCCCGGTGTAAGCCCCTAAATTGGATGATGTTAGGTCGTAGGCATAGCCCGCATTCAAATTGGAATTGATTTGGAGTCCCAACAACACGGAAAAGGAATCGTCCCATCTATAGGCCGCACCAAAGGTGAAGGTCTCCCTAATGATGGCATTGGCCGAAACATCCAAAATAATCGGTGCACCAGGGACCCACTTTATAAAAAAGGATGGTCGAAGCACTACTTCGGGGGTCACCTCGAACATTTTTCCCCCTATAAAATAGTAATGGAGCCGTTCCGCTGCGATTTCCTGTTCTTCGCCATCATAATGTTTTTGAGAAAAGAAGTTGGGGATGGCAAATCCCAAATAACTATCCTTGGTTTGGTAATACAGTCCCGCCCCAATGGTCGGGAAAAATTTGCTTTTGATATTGTTTTGAAAGGCCATATCGGGATTCTCGGTCAACCCTTTGGAGAAATCCACATCAAAAAGCCGTCCGCCAGCCTTTAGCCCAAAGGAGAGTTTTCGGTTCGTGCTGTCCAATTGTATGGTGTAGGACACATTGCCATCGACAAAAATCTCTGAAGAAGGCCCAAGTGCATCGTGGGCCAAAATACCGCCCACACCCAATTTATTTTCCAAAGGCGTGTCCACCGCCAAGACCTGGGTATTTGGTGCCCCATTGATGCCCACCCATTGGGAACGGTGCAACAACAAGGCCGTAAGATAACCTTGGGAACCGGCATAGGCAGGATTCACACTCATGGTGTTATACATGTACTGGGTAAACTGGGGATCTTGTTGTCCGGATACTGAAAAGCATCCAAGAAAAACCACTAGTAAACCCACAAGTCCAAGTCGTTTTTTCAATTGCTGCATATGTTTAATCAAGCTCCACCCCATTTTCCTATCGATTTAGATATAACCAATCTGTTCGCGGCTCGGAGCCATCACCCAAGTCCAAAATATAATAGTAGGTGCCCACGGGCAACTGATCTTCTTTCTGCACAATGGCCCTGCCATTGGGCGTACCGTCCCAATCATTGTTGTAGGAGCGTTTTTCGTACACAATATTGCCCCATCGGTTATACACCTGAAGTACATTTTGGGGATATCTGGAAATACAATCGATCTTAAAATAATCGTTGACCCCATCACCATTGGGTGAAAACTCGTTGTAGACCACCAAACAACTAGGAGAAACAAAGGCTTCCGCACTGTCATTATCACTGTTGGTGTCCAACTGGTCCACAAAGGCCAAACTTGCCGTATTCAGGTAATCTTCAATGTCCAAAACTTCCACCGTGAGCTCAAGCTGGGCCGTTTCGGATACTTCCAAGGTATCCAACTCCCAAAAACCGGAAGCTTCATCATAAAAGCCCAAAGAAGATTGGGAAGTGAGCAACCGATAGCCCCGTGGCAATTGTTCCTCCACGCCAATGTTGGTCGCAGGTACAGTTCCCAAATTGGTCACTGTTATGGTAAACACCACCTCATCGCCCATATTCACCGAAATCTTGTCCACTTCTTTTGTCAAAGCCAAATCCGTGGTCTGGGGAACCACAAAGGCACTGGCTTCATCATCGTCCTGTATCCCATCGGAAAAATCATCCATTGCGATTCCTTGGTTGGGATCACTGTCCGGGTCGGCAAAATCACTCGTGGTGATTTCGGCCACGTTCAAATACTCATCGGTTTCACCGGTTGGCGTGTTCACCATGGCGAGAATTTCCAAGGTTTCCGTATTCTGATTGAAAATAGTTCGGTTCACGTTCCACAAGCCCGTATTGGGATTATACACCCCGGCCGTGGCCGTATGGGATTGATAGGTGTATCCTATGGGTAGAAGATCAGAAATCGCTACCCCAGTGGCATCGGTAGGTCCACCATTGGTGACACTGATGGTAAATCGGACCACATCACCGACATTCGGCGTGGGATTATCCACCATCTTGATCAGGGATAGATCGGCCAAACCATCCGGTACAGGAACCACGCTTACTTGATCGTCTTCCGAACCCAAATTGTTATTGGGTGAAGAGTCCGGGTCATATGTTCCCAATGCGATCAGCTCTGCGGTATTTTTATAATTTCCGCTGGGCAATATCAAGGCAGTCAAGACCAAGGTTTCCAAACCTCCACTTGCTATACTGGAAACCTGCCAAGAGCCTGCAATTTCATCATAAGTCCCCGTAGAGGTCACTGCGTTTATAAAACTGTAGCCTGATGCCAATTCATCTTCTATTACCAAAGCGGTAGCATCATTGGGTCCGGCGTTGTTCACTGTAATCGTGAAAACAATTTCGTCGCCGGCGGAAGGAGTCAGGTTGTCCGCAGTCAAGGTCAGAGAAACATCCGAGACATGTCTGGGAGTTGTGGATTGTGTATCTTGATCATCTTCCGTCAGTATACCGTTGCCGGGAGTGGAATCTGGATCTACTTGAATGGCCGAAACTACTTCTGCCCTATTGGTATAGTTTCCTGAAGGATTTACTACTGCCTCAACATTGAGGATTGCATTAGCCCCTCCCGCAACACTTCCCAAGTACCAGAAACCACCAAAGGGGTCATATAGTCCTCCGGAATCGTCCGAAACATAGGTATACCCCGAGGGCAATAGGTCTTCCACCACTATGCCACTGGCGTCACTTGGCCCCACATTTTGCAAAGTCAAGGTAAATGTAACGGTATCGGAAACATCAGGGAATTCATTATCCACAGTTTTGCTCAACTCCAAATCCGAGGCCGGAATGGGAATGGTCCCCGCACTATCTTGATCGTTTTCAAAAACATTATTGTTGTTGGGTATGGAATTGGGATCAAGGTTGCTGGATGAAAACACTTCAGTCACATTGAAGTAATCTCCTGTAGCATTCACCGTAGCTACAATGTTCAAAGTTTCGGTCACCCCGTTGGGCAGTACGTTGTTCAGTTCCCAAATTCCCGTAGCATAATCATAAGCTCCAGCTGTTCTACTATTGGAAACATAGGTATACCCAGAGGGCAACAGGTCCATAATCTCCACGCCTGTTACATCACTTGGTCCCAAATTGGAGATGTTGATGCTAAAAATTACATCTTCCCCTACCAACGGACTCAGTTTATCCACAGATTTACGCAACAGCAAATCGGATACCGGAACAGGAGTTGGCACCACCGTTTCCTGATCATCTTCGGAACCGTTGTTGTTTCCAGGGGTGGAATCCACATCCAATTCTGTCAATCCGGTCAATTCCGCGGTATTGGCATAATCGCCACTAGAGAGCACATTGGCCGTTATGGTAAGGGTTTCAGAGGTTGCATTGGTCAAATTCCCAACGTTCCAAACCCCGTTCACTGCATTATAGGTTCCAGCTGATGGAACAGCACTTACCAATCCGTATCCGGATGCCAACTGATCGGTGACAACCACATTGGTTGCTTCACTGGGTCCATCATTAAGCACAGTAATGGTAAATATAATCTGGTCACCCACATTAGGGGTTAAGTCATCTGCCATTTTGGTCACCGAAACATCCACCAAGGGATTGGGACTCACCACCACTTCATCTTGATCATCTTCGCTAGGAGTATTGTTGTTTGGGGTCGAATCTGAATCCATTTGATCATGGTTGGTGATTTCGGCCACATTGGTGTAATTCCCTGTTGGGTTAACATTGACCAGAATATTCACGCTTTCTGAATCTCCACTGGCCAAAGTTCCCACATTCCAAATACCCGTAGTCTCATCGTAAGACCCACCTCCATTATCGGAAACATAGGTAAATCCAGAAGGCAGTACATCGGTTACTTCCACGGAAGTGGCCTCACTAGGGCCTGCATTGGAAACCGTCAATGTGAATATAACATTATCACTCACCAAAGGTGGGGACTTGCTTATGGTCTTGGTCAAGGAAAGGTCAATGACTTCCACGGGGGATAAGGTCACATCGCCTTGATCATCCTCAGAAGGCACTCCGTTGTCAGGGGTCGAATCCACATCAAACCCATCGGATGCTTCCACTTGTGCTGTATTGGTATAGATTCCATTGGGGTTTACTACCGCATCAATGGTCAAGGTTTCCGAGCCCCCATTGGTCAACGTTCCTACTTGCCAAAGTCCACTGGCAGAACTATAAGTTCCTGCCGTGGCGGTATAAGAGACATAACTGAATCCCGAAAGTAATTGATCCTCCACCACAACATTCGTGGCGTCATCGGGACCATTATTGGTTAGGGTGATCTCAAAACTGATCTGTTCACCCACCTCAGGGGAAAGATTGCCGCCTACCACCGTCTTTGACAAAGACAAGTCTGCCTGTTGGGGAGAAGCGATTACAAAGTCTTCATCGTCCTCGCTTTGGTCACCATCATCATTGTTTGGGGTACTGTCCAAATCAATCTGATCACTAAAAGTGACCTCGGCGGTATGGGTAAATTCATTGGAAGTCCCTGTGGGGGGTTGCACCGTTGCATTGAACGTCAACGATACCGTGTTTGTTCCCTGCGGAACATTGAGTCCCGTCCAAACTATGGCTCGGGGTCCAACAAAAAAGGTTCCCCCATCACTTATGGTATTGACATTTTCGTAACCTGCCGGCACAATATTTTCAACAGCGACCCCTGTGGCATCCACATCCCCAAAATTGCTCAGATTGATGGTAAAGGTCACAATGTCTCCTACATCTGGGCTTGAATTGCTGGCCAAAGCTTCCAGTTCGAGGTCCACCCCTAAAAAGGTAACCCCTACGGTATCGGATGTCGTGGTGCAGGATGGGTCTGAAACCGTCCATTCAAAAATATACGTCCCAGGAACCATTCCAAAAACTTGGGTGTTGGGGTCATTGGTATTGGTAAAACCTACCAAAGAAGGTCCGGATGATTGTGTCCAAGCTCCTGTTCCCGTAGCTGGGGCCACCGCATTCAAGAATACATTCCCCACTTGATCGGCAGTCATATCCGGTCCGGCATCTGCAGAACATAATTGCCCGTACCCCATCTGAAGTGGTAAAAACAAAAACAAAATAACCAACAAGCGGTATCTTTTGTTCCAACGGCATTGAGGCATGTTCATAGTTGAGGAAATGAGGTTGGATCTAGGCATTACGCCTACTCAAACATATCAACAAACCTCAACAAAACGGAAGTTATGTTGTATCTGGTCGATCATTTGTTGTGAAACATTGAATACATGAAGAGAATCTTTTTGGAAAAATTGTTGTCGCACCAAAAAAACAACACATCAATTTATTGATTATCAATCATCTACAGTCGTTTATGCAAAAAAATGCAAAGAGAGTATTAGATCCTCCGTATCTTTGTATTACAAATATTTTTTTCTTGAGGAAACACGGGCTTCCCATATTTTTTACTTTTTTGTATATCATGGCCATGATGCGCCCTGTACTTCCCGTTTTCGACTACCTTGTAAATCAGGATTATATCGCTGAATACCTGTGTATCAACAAGGATAAACCCATGCTCAATTGTAATGGGAAGTGTTACTTGGCCAAGATGATTCAGGAAGAACAGAGCGAAAAGAAACAAAACCTTCCGGCCATAGACTTAAAAGAATATCCTATAGGCTTTGTTGACATCCTTCTTTGTGATTTTTCAGATCAGACTTCCATTAAAAAGGCTTTACCATCCATGGTAACCCGTGAACCCAACCCATATATCGGTTCTGTTTTTCATCCACCCAATATTTGATTCCAATAATTAAGCTGGTTTCATATGATTTTCGTTTTCTTTTTTGAAAGCAAATAATCCTATGTCCAAAATCTAGTTTACCGCATAACAAGTGCGGAAACCTTTTATTTTAAATCATTTTAAAAGGAAACCCTTACTTAATTGCCTTGGGTCTCCAATAACCTCATTTATTTGAATCAATCATGAAATCAATATATAATTTGGCAGTAATGCTAACCCTATCCGTATTTATAATCTCTTGCAGTAGCGATGACGATGCTACGGAACTGACCGGAAACGGGATGGTAAAAATAGAGTTTGACAACAGTATGGCCGGGGACGACCTACTTTTGGGGTCTTCGTACACCAACTCTCAAAACGAGACCCTGACCATTAGCCGTCTCAACTACATTGTAAGCAATTTTAGGTTGACCGATGAGGACGGTACCGTATTTACCTATCCAAAAGACCAAGGGTATTTTATTACCAGTGAAGAAACTGGAACCACAGAAGTAGTCCTTATGGACGTGCCCGCCGGAAGGTACACCTCATTGACCTTTGGCATTGGTGTAGACCAAGAAAAATACCTTCAAGGCGCAGAAGGACAAGGGGATTTATTGACCGAAGCGGAAAGCACCAACATGATGTGGTCATGGCAAGCCGGTTATAAGTTTCTCAATTTTGAAGGAACCTTTACCTCATCTACGGTAGCAGACGCAACGGATTTTAAAATACATATGGGAAGCCATGGCTCCAGCTTGGACAATTATAAGGAGACAACCCTAAGCCTTGGTACGGAAGCTTTGGTAAGTGAAGATATGACGCCGATTATCCATTTGGTGGCAAATGCCAGCAATATACTTGATGGTGAGAACAAGATATCGCTTACGGAACAGGCTGTAATTATGGTCAGCGAGGAGAAATCCCCAAAAATAGCAGTGAATGCCTCAAACATGTTCACTGTAGACCATGTACATAACGGAGACGGTGGTTCCCATTAACACATAGATTGGGCCGTCCCATTGGGGCGGCTCTCTATCTCTTAATCCATAGTGCGATGAAATATCTTTTTTGGATGCCCTTGCTACTTGCAATGGTGTCTTGCACCAATGATGATGGCGAATATATCGCTGTGGGGGAGAATGAATTGTTAACGGTAACTCTTCCGTCCAATTTTCCTCCCATGGCGTACAATGTATCGGAAAACCCACCTACCAAATATGGGTTCGAGCTGGGAAAAAAGCTGTTTTACGATGGTAAACTATCTGCCAATGGCTTTATTTCCTGTGGTTTTTGTCATGAACAACGTTTTTCCTTTACCCATCATGGGCATCAGTTCAGTCATGGAATCGATGATCTTCAGGGTACCCGAAATACGCCATCCATAGCCAATATGGCCTTTTTCCAAGAGTTTGCATGGGACGGGGCTACCAATCATCTGGACCTGTTTCCCATTATTCCCATTACCAATGAGGTGGAAATGGGCGAGACCATGACAAGTGTCCTTCAAAAATTGCAGGCAGATGAAGCCTATCAAAAGGAATTCAATGCCGCTTTTGAAGAAGGAGGTGTCAGCCACACCAATTTTTTAAAGGCCCTGGCCCAATTTATGGTCATGATGGTTTCCTATAATTCCAAATACGACAAGTATGTGCGGAATGAGGATGGGGTCTCCCTAACGGACCAAGAACTCCAAGGCTTGTCCATTTTTCAGGAAAAATGCGCAAGCTGTCACACCACGGATTTATTTTCCGATGGCAGTTTCAGGAACAACGGCCTTCCTCCCAATCCCAACATAAATGATTTGGGCCGGGCAGAGGTCAGTGGCAGTCCTTCGGACAATTACAAGTTCAAGGTGCCCAGCCTACGCAACGTGGCCCTGACCGCACCCTATATGCACGATGGCAGGTTTGGAAGTCTGGAATCGGTCCTGAACTTTTACCAAAATGGGGTGCAAGATTCGCCAACCCTGGATCCATTGCTCAAAAATGGGAATGCATTGGGCATTCCCCTGAACGATGACGAAAAGCTGGTCCTTATTGCATTCTTGGGCACGCTAACCGATGATGAATTTATTACTGATAAACGTTTTGCTGAATATTGAACATGAAAATTTATAACATAGTACTCATCTTATTATTAGGGACCTTATCCCTGAAGGGAAACGAAATCCCGACCGACCCTTGTTCCAAATTAAATTCGAAGGGCTTTCTCCTATACGACTTTTGCGACACCTGTGGTTGTAGTGGAAATGGGGGCAGCATGGGCTTTGGCACCGGTTTGAACAACAATTTCTTTGGGCTAAGGTATATAGGGCAACGGTACCTATCCAGAGATGGCATTTTCGCGAATTCCCCCTGGATCGATGAAAATTTCAATACCGTTCAATTATGGACCCAAGTGCCCATTGGACAACGGTTTATGATAAATGCCGTTCTACCGTACCAATTCCACACCCGTACATTTGCAGATGGCATGGAACAGAACATCAATGGTTTGGGAGATGCTACGGTTCTTGGTTTCTATCAGGTACTACAACAAAACCCGGACAGTATTGTTTCCATAAAACCTGAACATACCCTACAATTGGGAGGCGGAATTAAAATGCCCACAGGAAAGTTTGATTCCGAAAACCTTGAGGGCAGCGTCAACCCAAGTTTTCAATTGGGCACAGGAAGTTGGGATTATCTATTGGCCGCCAATTATGGCCTAAAGCACAGAAATTGGGGATTGTCCTTTATGGTGAATTACACTTTCAAGTCTGAAAATGACAAAGAGTATCGCTTTGGAAACCAGTTGAATTACACCCTTAACACTTTTAAGACTTATTATTTTGGAACTGATTTTGCCCTTACTCCCCAAGTGGGTATTGGTGGTGAACATTTCGGAAAAAATGAAGAATTTGGTTTGGAGGTCAACGACACGGGTGGTTATGCCTTTTTTGGAAAGGCGGGCGTGGAACTCAACTACAAGACCTTGGCCCTCGGCGTGTCTAGCATGCTACCCTTGGCACAGGACTTGAACAATGGCAAAGTAGAGGCCAAAAACAGATGGGCCATTTACGTAAACATCAACATTTAGTCCTTCCATTTTTGCATACGAAACCTCAGTCAAAGGATTGGGGTTTCGTATTTACGTATCCTAAGAAGGACCTTAAATCAGGAGCAAGCAGTACAGGTTCCGGTCAAAATACAGTTCACCTTCTCTACCTGATAACCCATGGGCAGCGAAAAATGCACCTCTTCCTTTAAACACTCTATGGTTTGGCATGTGGTACATCTGAAATGAAAGTGATGGGTTGGCACTTGGTTTTCCCCACAGTTGATACAGAAAGCAAAATACTGTTTCCCATCCTCGGCCACTATTCTGTGCACAATGCCGTCATCACAGAAACTGTTCAGGACCCTATAGATGGTTGCACGGTTTATATCAATGTCGATTTCCCGCTCAATGGCATCTTGGCTCATGGCCTTGCCTCTTCGTGACAACAAATCCAATACCGCTTCTTTGGTAGGTGTGCTTCTTCGTTTCATAATTTATTAATGCGACTTTGTTGCAATAATAAAAATTCTTTCTAACTTTGGCAACCCAATCCCTCGTAAAACCATAAAATGGAACAAAATAGCGTTTTTGATGTGATCATTGTCGGCGGCAGCTATGCCGGTTTATCAGCAGCCATGGCCTTAGGTAGATCTTTAAAAAAAGTCTTGGTGATAGATTCGGGCGAACCTTGCAATAAACCCACGCCCCACTCCCATAACTTCCTTACCCAAGACGGAAAGACCCCTTCTGAAATTTCATCTATTGCCCAACAACAAGTATCACAATATAAGACCGTTCATTTCCATACGGATGTTGCTATTGATGGAAAAAAAACAGCCGAAGGTTTTGAAATCAGCACCCAATCCGGTAAAAAATTTGAAGCCAAGAAGTTGATTTTTGCCACAGGAGTGAAAGACAATATTCCCAATATCCCAGGATTTTCTGAATGTTGGGGAAAAACAGTCATCCATTGCCCCTATTGCCATGGATATGAATTTCATGGAAAAAAGACCGGGATATGGGCCCCTTCGGAAAAAGCCTTTCATCTGGCCGGTTTGGTCAACAATCTTACACAGGACCTCACCATGATCACCTCCAATAAAAGTGATTTTACAACGGAGCAAGTAGAAAAGCTTCAACAACATAACATCAAAATTGAAGGAGGTGAAATCCATCAGATTGAACATGAAAATGGAAACATGGTCCATATCGTTTTTAAAAATGGAAAAAAAATACAGCTCGATGCGCTCTATGCAGGAATCCCTTTTGAACAGCACTGCAAAATTCCAGAAACATTGGGTTGCGAAATCACAGAACAGGGATACCTCAAAATTGACGGGCTTCAAAAAACGACCGTAGATGGTGTTTATGCCTGCGGAGACAATACTAGTCCCATGCGCTCTGTGGCCAATGCCGTACAACAGGGGAATTTTGCCGGAGCGGTAATCAATAAAGAACTGACCGAGGAATCTTTCTGAACAAAAATGGCCAGTTTTGTTCGCTTCCTATCAAAAACTTCATATTAACATGGCTTAAGTTACAATTGCAGAACTTTTTTAATAAGTTTGTGGGATTATGAAAAAGAATCGTCTCATACATAGCATTGCGTACTTTTTCCTCGCACTGTTCCTTACCACGGAACTGGCAGGACTGCACGTGCTTTCACATGATGACGATAAGGACTATCCGGACCATTGTGCCATATGCCACAATATTGCAGCTGACCATCAAGTCCCTGCTGTACTTTCAGATTCACACGAACCTCTGACCAAAATCGTTGAATTTGTCCTTCAAAAGGAAATAGGCATAGATTATGATGTACACATTCCATCCGACACAAGCCTAAACCTTCCGTTTTCGCGCCCCCCTCCCACAGTCTAATTTCCCTTACATTTTTGCTAAATATTGTACTGTGACCCTTTGGGTCAAACCCAATAATTTCTCCAATTTCAACAGAGATTATATTTGTAACCCATTGTATGGTACATGTATCGCCATCTTAGGGGCAATCTGTACAGTTATTTCACTTACGCAAGATGTAATGGAGTCAGGCCATCAAGCTCCCCTTACCCTGTAGGAGCATATCCAACAAATTTATCGTACTCACACAATGAGCAACAAAATGCTAATGGCATGGCTGTATATCGGCCTATGCCTTCAGGCATCTGCACAAGAACTCCATACCATAAAGGGGGTTATTGTAGATGCCAAAACCCAAGATCCCATTATAGGGGCCAATATCATAGGCAACAATCTATTTGCCGTATCGTCAGATGGTGGTGAATTCAGTATTGAAAATGTCCCCCAAGGCCTCCAAAAATTTACAATAACCCATATAGGGTACACCTCCCAACAGCTTACCCTGGAGGTCAATCCCAATATGGGCTGGGTAACCATTGAATTAGTGGCGTCTGTTACCAACCTTGATGAAGTGGAACTTTATGGAAAGACCGAACACCGTAAAGCCCAAGAACTTTCCACCATTTCTGTTGGCGTGAACAAAGAATTTCTGGATAAAAACCGAGAGAACAGCCTCATGCAGACCTTGCGAAAAATTCCCGGGGTCAGCACCATGACCATAGGTTCGGGGCAATCCAAGCCCACCATTAGGGGACTGGGGTTCAACAGGGTGAGTGTGGTGCAAAATGGCATAAAGCACGAAGCCCAGCAATGGGGCAACGACCATGGGTTGGAAATAGACCAATATGGCATAGACAACATCCAAATCATAAAAGGTCCGGCTTCATTGCTCTATGGTTCCGATGCCATAGCCGGTGTTGTGGATATTCAACCCCCAAACGTTCCCTTACCTAATTCTTTTGGGGGAGAAGTAAACCTCTTGGGAGAAACCAACAATGATCTATTGGGAGTATCCGCAGGAATCCAAACCAGAAAACAGAACTGGTTCTACCGAGCAAGACTCACTTACAGGGATTATGGAGATTATAAAGTGCCCACCGATCGGATACGGTACGAAAGCTACATTTTTGAACTCCATGAAAACCATTTAAGAAATACCGCAGGAAGGGAGGCCAATGCCAGTTTCAGTATTGGATTTGCAAAAGATGATATAAAATCCGAAACCTTCTTCAGCAACGTCAATGCCAAGAACGGCTTTTTTGCCAACGCGCACGGTCTGGAGGTCAGGACCTCAACCATTGATTATGATAGTTCCAACAGGGATGTAGACCTTCCTTTTCACAAAGTGAACCATTTTAAGGTCATCAACAATACCACCCTCTACAAAGGGAAACACACCCTGCACCTAGATCTGGGCTACCAAAACAACCAAAGGGAAGAGCACTCAGAACCCGTACCCCATGGCTATATGCCCACTCCACCCAACAGCAGGGAAAGAATTTTTACCAAGAACACCTTTTCCATAAATGCCAAGGACACTTTTAGGCCCAATGCAAGGCATGATGTGGTTTTTGGAATGGACGCCGAACTACAGAACAACAATATTGGGGGGTGGGGTTTCTTGATTCCAGAGTACGACCGATATTCCGCAGGGGTCTTTGCCTATGACCATTACAAGATCAACGAAAACTTCCATTTGCAAGCTGGTCTGCGGTACGATGTGGGCCTCGTGGAAACCAAGGCATATTACGATTGGTTTACATCCACCGTCAACAATCCAAATGGCACAACCTCCTATATTCAACTGCAGCGCGCACAGGACAAGACGTTGAACTTTGGAAACTTTAGTGGTTCGGTGGGCATGAGCTACCTCAGCAAAAACACCACCTACAAAATTAATTTGGGGAAAAGCTTTCGGATGCCGCTGGCCAATGAATTGGCTTCGGATGGGGTCAACTATCACATGTACCGATACGAGCGGGGCAATATTGACCTAGATCCCGAGCAGTCCTATCAATTGGACATGGCCATTGATCATTCCAACAAATGGTTCAGTGCGGGGATAAGTCCTTTTGTGAACTTCTTTGATAACTACATCTATCTGAACCCCACCCCAAACTACTATGAAACCCTTCAAATATATGAGTATACACAAAGTAAGGTATTCCGGTTTGGCGGTGAAGCGAGTATGGGCATAGACCTTACCGGTGCCCTGCACGTGGATGCCTCGCTGGAGTATGTGTATGCCAAACAGACCAGTGGTCCGAAAAAGGATTTTACATTACCCTTTTCCCCTCCCCTGTCCGGGCTGTTTTCCGTCAGTTATCAATTCAAGGATGTCCTGTTTTTTCAACAGCCCTTGATCACGGTGGATTTTAGGGCTACGGCCGCCCAAAATGAAATTGTGCCCCCCGAAGAGCGAACGGAAGGGTACCAAGCGTTCAACCTGACCGCCATAACCCAGCTACCCCTCTTTGGAAACGGTAAACCAGTACAAATGCGCATCAAACTCAACAATGTGTTCAACACAGAGTATTACGACCACACCAGTTTTTACAGACTCATCGATGTACCCGAACCCGGTAGGAACCTATCGGTTTCGGCCACCATACCATTTTAACATAAATCAAATTAGTATAACACCAAAAACAAGTAGTATGAAAGCAAATTTTAAATCTTTAGCACTTATCATTTTTTTAGGCCTTGCCCTCTACTCCTGTAGTAGTGATGACGAAGGTACTCCGCCAGTGGCTGCCCCGGCAATCTCAGATTTTGAATACGGGGAGGGCAGCTCGCACTCCACCGATCAAGTCGCCTACAAAGGCTCTGACATCCATTTGGAAGCAGAGATTACTGCAGAAGGCATTGTGAGCAGTATTTCCATTGACATCCATGCCCATGACCTAGAAGTGGGAGAGGACGAAGTGGAGTGGGATTATGAACAAACCTGGACAGATGCCAGTTATTTGGTCATAAACCCCACTTTCCATGAACATATAGATATTCCTTCCAACATTCCTGCAGGGGAATACCATGTTGTTTTGACGGTAACCGACGAGCTGGGCAACAGCACTGAGGCCGAAGGCCATGTACAGATTTTGGACCCCATCACCATAAGTGATTTTGATATGGATGAAACCGTGGCGAGGGGAAGTGACTTTCACGTGGAGTTTATGATTGGTGCCGTACACGGTATCCATGAGGTAACGGTTGATGTACATGCACATGACCTAGAAGTTGGCGAAGGTGAAGTGGAATGGGACTTTGAAGGTGATTTTTCCGAAGACTACCACGAGTTGACCGAGGCAGAGTTTCACGAGCATATTGATGTGCCGGTCACAGCTCCTGCCGGGGAATATCATATCATTTTCACCATTGAGGATGAAGATGGGAATACCTACGAGTATGAAACCCACATTGACGTAACCACAGAATAATCCCAATCAAAATATAACATACCAAATAGGGTATACAACTTTACACACTTATAATGAGACAGATAGTAAAATTACTTTTGATCGCACTCCCTTTTATCTTCTTGGCATCCTGTAGCAACGATGATGATGCGCTGGACCAACAAGGCGATATCAATCCAGAACGATTTGAAAACCTGGAGATCGGGAATGCAGATTTCAAAGTGCCCCAGGCCAACCCGGACCTGCATATTGAGTTTGATTACACCGGAAAACAAAAAGTGACCGAGGTATATCTCGATATCAAGTCCGTAAGTATCCAAACTCCGGTCGGTGATGAGGTGGATTGGAATGTTTCCAAATATTTGATTCCTGAGAGTTATTATGAAGGCCAGATCAATCCACACATCCATTATCACATTCTTTTTGACCCGGATAATGAATATTTCCCTTCCATGCGCCCAGCTGAGGGGACTTACACCATGACCTTCACCATTATTGAGGAAGATGGTTCAGAAAGTGTCCTGACCAAAGAGTTTGAAGTCGTCAAACGATTTTTTGAAGTTGAGGTCGGGCATGATGGCCATGTCCATTATGGCAGTGATGAGCTACATACCGAGTTCGAGTATCAGGGAGGAGATCATACGGTCAGTGAAATAGTTTACGAACTGTGGTTTGAAGAATGGAGAGAGGGACAGAACGTTCCTGCAGGCAGTTGGGACAATATCCTTCACACGCTCCCCACAGAACTTTATGAAAACTCCACAAATCCGCACATCCATTATCATATGTCCATTGACCCAGAGTTTCCAACCGGCAATTACTGGCTCAACATTTATGTGAAGGATTCTGGTTCTGAAGAAGCCGTAAAGTTGTCCGTACCCTTTAGTGTGGTAGAGGAAGAAGAATAATTGGCCTAAGCCAAAAGTAGATAACCTTATTCCGCATGGCTTCTTACAAAAGCCATGCGGTTAAATAAAAATTGAATATGAGAGCATTTTATAAACCTCTGTCCATGCTTGCAGCAACCATTTTGCTATTTGCTTGCTCAAACAGCGACGACACCACTATTGATGAAGAAAAGCCCACCATCAGTGTAAACTATAGCGGAGGATTTCCGCAGGCCTGCGAAGAATTCCAAAGGGGGCAATCGTATACATTCCGGGCCATGGTCACCGATAATATGGAACTGGCCGCATACAGTCTAAACATCCATCACAATTTTGACCATCACACCCATGACGACCAAGGGGCCCAGTGTGATTTGAACCCCATAAAGAGTGCCATTAACCCCATGATCTTTATGGAAAACCACTCCATTGAAAATGGTGGGACTTCATATGAAATCAACCTGACCGTCACCATACCAAGTGATATTGATACGGGAGATTATCATTGTGCCTTTTCGGTAACCGATGCCACAGGATGGCAGAGCAGGACCTCCATAGATATAAAAATTGTGGAATGAATCCACTATTAAAACCTTAAACCATATCACTATGATATCAACAAACAATTTGACCAAAAAATTTGGCGATTTTACGGCGGTGGACCAACTTTCCCTTTCTGTCAATGAAGGTGAGATCCTATGTCTGCTCGGTGCCAATGGGGCGGGAAAATCCACTACCATCAATATGCTCCTGAACTTTATAAATCCAAGTTCGGGCTCCGCCACCATAAACAATCTGGACGTGGTGAAAAATCCAATAAAGACCAAGGAATACATCACTTACATCCCAGAAAACCTGATGCTTTACCCCAGTCTCTCGGCCATTGAAAACCTGGACTACTTTTCGGGCATAGCCGGAAAGCAGCTCCCATCAGCGGATTTGGAGGGTTTCCTTAGAGACGCAGGACTTCAAGAAGAGGCTTTCCATAAACGTATCTCGACCTTCTCAAAGGGAATGCGACAAAAAGTGGGCATTGCCATTGCTCTTGCCAAGGACACCAAAGTACTTTTATTGGACGAACCCACCTCGGGACTGGACCCAAAAGCCAGCAATGAATTTGGAAACCTGCTCCAAAAACTCAGAAAAAAAGGGGTTGCCATTTTAATGGCCACACATGACCTGTTCCGGGCCAAGGAGGTTGCTACCCATATTGGCATCATGAAAGATGGACAGTTACGGCAACAGTTCATTGCAGAAGACATTTCCCTTGCCCAACTGGAAAAGGCTTATCTGGAAACCATGGAATACAAAGAGGTGTTGTCATGATTGCAAAAACTTGTATCAAAGAGCTTAAGGAATTGATGCGGGATGGGCGTATTCGAACAGCTTTCCTGATAGTGATAGTGCTCTTGGGAGTTGCCATTTGGATCAGTGCCCGTCAATATCAAAGCATCAACGAACAATATCAATCCGCCAAAACAACCGAAAGAAGTGTTTGGGACGACCAAGGGGAAAAGAACCCCCACTCTGCGGCCCATTATGGCACCTATGCATTCAAACCAAAATACCCTCTTTCCCTTTTGGACCAAGGGGTGGACAAATATGCAGGATCTTCCATTTTTTTGGAGGCCCACAAACGGAACGAGGCCCAATTCAGTGTGGCGGCGGATCAAACGGGACTTGCCCGGTTTGGCGACCTTACCCCAGACTTCATCCTGCTCTTTATCATTCCGCTCTTCATTATTCTATTGGGATATAACAGTTTCACCAAAGAACGGGAAATGGGTACTTTGACCCTGCTCAAAAGTCTGGGAGTTCCTAGTTGGAAATGGGCCCTTGGCAAATGGCTGGCGCTCTTTTTTCCCATTCTAGCCATCACCGCCCTGCTCTTTTTGCTTGCAGGCATCCTCTTGTCCAACCTTCAAGATTTTGGGGTGTTCAATTGGACCTCCTTGCTCATGATGTTTGTGGTGTATATAGGATACTACGTTGCTTTCATCAATATTGTACTGTTTATTTCATTGAAGGTCAAAAAATCTGGCATAGCCCTGGTCCTGTCCCTTTCCATTTGGATATTGGCCTGTTTGGTGGCCCCCAAGGCCGCCAGCAATATTGCCGAAGCCAAGCATCCCTACCCCACTCGGCAAGAATTTGCTGCCAATGTCCTTAAGGACAAACAAGAAGGACTAGATGGACATGATCCCTGGAGTAAGGAATCAAAGCTATTGGAACAAAAAGTGCTTGCCGAATACGGTGTGGACAGCATCCATAAATTGCCTTTCAATTTTGATGGCTATCGCATGCAAAAAGGTGAGGAACATGAAGCCGAGGTCTATTTGAAGCATTACAATTACCTAAAAGAACAATTCTCGGAACAATCCAAAGTCTATAAAGGTCTTGCCATGATCTCCCCGTATTTGCCCACACGCTTTATGAGCATGGCCATAGCCCAAACCGATTATAACACCCATTGGGATTTTGCGGATGCCGCCGAAACCTATCGCATAGCCACCCAGAAATTTTTGAACGACAACTTTGCGCAAAACTCAACCTATGGGGAGTGGTCCTACCGGGCCGATGCCGATTTCTGGAAACAATTGCCTGTTTTTGAATACGATCCTCCCGAACTCAAGACCATATTGGCCCAGAATTCCTCCAACCTATGGATCTTGGCAATTTGGCTTGCTATTTCCTTTTCACTTCTCTTGCTAACCACCAAAAACATCTGATCATGTTACGATACAATTTTATATATGAACTACGGCTCTTACTCAGAAGTCGCTGGATTCAATTATTGAGCCTATTGTTACTGTTGCTGTTTGGTTTCTCTGTTTTCAATGGAATGGGAAAAGTGGAAAAGAGAAGGGATGACATTGCAGCAGCCCGAAAAGAAGTCAGCGCATCTGATCAGGCCATGTTGAAACTATTGGATTCCGTGGAACGCGGTCTGGATGTGAGCGTATCGCCGTGGACCATCCCCAGTAGTCCAATGGCCGTGGCCAATTACTATCCAAGGGTTGCCGCCATGGACCCCCAACCTATGGCATTTGCGTCCACAGGGCAGGCCGACCTGTTCACACATTACGTAAAACCAACGGCTTCCGGCGATGATTTCTCATTGAATTTCACCGAAATGACCAGTCCTGTCCAACTCCTTTTTGGAAGTTTCGATTTGGCCTTTGTCATTGTTTATCTACTCCCCTTGTTGATCATTGCCTTTACATACAACATCCTTTCCTCTGAAAAAGAAAGTGGTTCCCTGCGCTTGTTGGCCTCCCAACCCATATCCATACAGAAATGGGTATTCCACAAACTCATTCTGCGCTTTTTCTGGTTGTCTTTATTGGTTACTGTTTCCCTATTGTTGGTTTTCTTCATCATGGGAATCGACCCATTGCATTGGAATGCTGTATTCAGTCTCTTGGGGCTAACCCTTTGTTATATGTTGTTTTGGTTTGCCTTGGCTTTTTTGGTGAATCTTTTATCCAACAGTTCGGCCAAGAATGCCGTTTCCCTTTTGGGATTATGGGTGGTCTTTGTGCTGTTGGTCCCTTCCGTCTTGAACCAATTGGGAAATACGCTCTACCCTATGCCTCCCCGGACTTTGATGATCAATGAAATGCGGTTGCAGAAGGCCGAAGCTACCAAGCAACAGGATAAGATCTTGGACAACTACCTCCGGGACCACCCTGAATATGCCATTAATGATTCCACACAGTCGCGTTCTTTCTGGCATGGCTATATGGCTTCGCAAAAATTGGTTAAGGAAGCATTGGCGCCCATTGTTGGCAGTTATGAGGAACAACTATCAAAACAACAGGATTGGACCAGAAAAATGCAGTGGATTTCCCCAGCCATCATCGCACAGGAATCCTTGAACAGCTTGGCAGGAACCTCAACCCAGGATTATGAGGCCTATCGAAAACAAGTGGTCCAATTTGCCGAATTATGGAGGGCGCATTTTATGCCATTTCTGTTCAATAACACTTTATTCACAACAAATGACCATGACGCCCTGCCCCAGTTCCAATACCAACCCTTGCAGCAAAACGGGGGCATACAGGCCATGTCCATCTTATTGTTGATGGCATTGGTGCTATTGGGCCTTGGTTTTGCAATGCAAAGTGCCCCTAGGCAAAAAGGAATTTTAAGCGACCAATAAAAAATGAGAAAATTACCCGTAACTGTACTCAGTGGTTTCTTGGGAGCCGGCAAGACCACCCTACTCAACCACATCTTGCACAATAAAGAAAACCTCAAGGTTGCCGTAATCGTGAATGATATGAGCGAGGTGAACATAGACGCCCAATTGGTGGAAAATGGGAACACGCTCTCCCGAACCGATGAAAAATTGGTGGAGATGAGCAATGGGTGCATCTGTTGTACCCTTCGGGAGGACTTGATGGTGGAAGTAGAACGATTGGCCTCCCAAAGCAAGTTTGATTACCTGTTGATTGAGAGCACGGGCATAAGTGAACCTATTCCAGTGGCCCAGACCTTTACCTTTGAAAGTGCGGATGGCGCCATAGACCTAAACAAGTTCAGTTATGTGGACACCATGGTCACCGTAGTGGATGCCCTTAATTTTTTAAAGGACTTTTCAAGCTCCGATTACTTAACGTCACGGGAATTGACCAATATTGAAGGGGATGACCGAACCATTGTGAACTTGCTTACCGACCAAGTGGAGTTCGCCAATGTCATCATCCTGAACAAAGTAGATCTAGTTACCGAAGATGAGCTCAAAACCCTATATGCCATTCTTCAAAAATTGAATCCTGGGGCCCGAATCCTTCCCGTAACAAATAGCAAGGTTCCACTGGATGAAATCATCCATACCGGCTTATTCGATTACGAAAAGGCTTCCGAATCGGCTGGATGGATCAAGGAGCTGACCAACGAACATGTTCCAGAAACCGATGAATATGGTATTGGTTCCATGGTCTTCAACAGCAAAAAACCTTTTCACGCAGAACGTTTTTTGAGTTTTGTGAACGAGCATTTTCCCCAAAACATCATTCGCAGCAAAGGCTTGTTCTGGTTGGCCTCACGCCCAGACCAAGCCCTGGTATGGAGCTCTGCCGGGGGTTCCTGCAAAGTGGATGCCGCTGGCGTATGGTGGGCTTCCATGCCTTTTGGTGACCGAATTGGCCATGCTTCCTTTGTGGCCAACCAAAACTCGATAGAATCGGTATGGGACCCCATTTTTGGTGACCGCAAGGTGGAGTTGGTCTTTATTGGCCAGTATCTGGAAAAGGAAAAAATAGTCACGGCACTGAATAAATGTCTCCTAACGGATATGGAGGTCAAATTTTGGAAAAATGGGTTATTGGAGCAACAGGACCGATGGCCCATACCTAATCATCATTAATTGAACCATATGATAAAAACAAGTGGACTCACATTTCAATACGATGAAAGGGACATGGTTTTCAACTTTCCCGATATTTCATTGGGGCCAAGTGAAAACCTGCTCATTTTAGGGAAATCCGGTATTGGCAAAACTACTTTTTTGCACGTATTGGCCGGATTGCTTACCCCTTTGGAGGGCAAGGTTGAGATTGAAGGGATTTCCATCCATTCCCTTTCAAACAGGAAAATGGATCGCTTCAGGGGACAGAACATTGGTCTGGTATTCCAAAAAAACCATGCCATTCAATCCTTGAACGTATTTGAAAATTTGCAGGCCAGGCTCTTCTTCGCCAACAAGGCCATTTCAAACACCATCATCTCGGACTTATTGGAACAATTGGACATCATTGACTGCCGATCCAAGAAAGTACGGGAACTGAGCGAGGGACAATTGCAACGGCTGGGTATTGCCATGTCGGTCATTCACCGTCCACAATTGATCTTGGCAGACGAACCCACGTCAAGCCTTGATGATGACAACTGCGAGACCGTAATGCAGCTGCTCATAGACCAGGCAACAGCCAATAATGCCAATCTTATCGTAATCACACACGACGGGAGGATACAACCCCTGTTCCAAAATTCCTTGACACTATGAACGTTTGGAGCATCAGCATACGGAATTTTCGGTACAAGCCTTTATACACCTTTTTGAGCATTCTCATTCTGTCTGTAAGCATTGCCCTTCTTCTGGCCATCCAACAAATGGAAGCATCGTTCAAACAGCAATTGGAAAACAATCTTGGAAACATAGATATGGTGGTTGGTGCCAAAGGGAGTCCCCTACAGTTGGTACTTTCCTCAGTATTGCACATAGATAATCCCACAGGGAACATTTCCTTTGAAGAGGCCCAAAAGCTATCCAAAAATCCTTTGGTAAAAATGGCCGTGCCCATTTCCTATGGGGACAATTATAAAGGGTATCGAATCGTGGGAACCACCAATAATTTTTCCATACTGTACCAAGCAACCCTAGAACAGGGAAGAACCATGGAAAAACCCATGGAAGTTGTCTTGGGAGCCGCTGTGGCAGAAAGGTTTGACCTACACATTGGGGATACATTCCTTAGTTCACATGGATTGGCAGAAAAAAATGACCACGACCATGAAGAACCCCTGACCGTTGTGGGCATCTACAAACCCACCCATAAAATATTGGATCGGTTGATCGTGACCGACCTTAACACCATTTGGGATGTACACCACCATGAAGGTGCTCCCAATGATAACCATGAAAAAGAGATTACCTCTTTGTTGGTGACGTTCAGGAGTCCCATGGGCTTTTTGACACTTCCCAGAAACATCAATTCAAATACCACCATGCAAGCAGCCCTCCCAAAATACGAACTGGAGCGCTTGTACCAGTTTACTGGAGTGGGTGTAAAAACGGTGACATGGATTGCCTATATCATCCTCATCATTTCCTGTATCACCATATTTATAAGCTTGTACAGAATGGTGCGGGACCGCGCTTTTGACCTAGCCTTGATGCGCACCTACGGGGCCAATGTTCGGCAGTTGGTAAAAATGGTGGCCTATGAAGGGCTCTTGATCGTGGGCATTGCTTTTATCGTGGGCATATTGCTGTCCCAAATAGGGGTACGATTCATTTTTGAAATGATCATGGACCAATACAAACAAAGTGTACCTCTCTTGCTGAATTATAAAGAAATAGCACAAACCGGGGGATTGGCGCTGCTCATGGTATCATTGGCCATAGGCCTTGCCATATTCCCCATCATCAAAATGAACATATCCAAAATTCTGAGTCATGAAAAATAAAATTTATATCGCAATGGTATCATTGGTCTTTTCAGTCACCCTACAAGCACAAAAGCAAATAGACTGGGACGACTTGGCCGAGGTTACTTTTTCCATAAAATATATCCCTTCTTTTGGGGCTGAATTTTTGGCGCCTACATTTTCAGACCATGTCCTTTCCTTGGATGGCCAAGAAGTCTCCATTGTTGGGTATTTTATCAATATTTCCCCTAGTGAAAACGCCTATATTTTATCTAAAAACCCTATGGCCACCTGCTTTTTCTGTGGGGCTGCAGGGCCCGAGACCGCCATTGAACTTCAATTTGATTCTCCACAGTCCTTCAATACGGATGCCGTGGTGAGCGTAACCGGCACACTGAAACTAAATCCAGACGATGTGGAGCACTTCAACTACATCATCACGGACTGCAAGGCCCAACCCATGCAATGAAACAAACACTATAAACCCAACAAAAATGAACCGAAGAAAGTTTTTTAGGAACAGTACTCTATCTGCCATGGGCGCCACGCTGCTTACACCCTTTGATTCGCTCAGGGCATCCCACTTTAAGGGTACTTGGAAGAATAGTACGGCCAAGAACATCATCCTACTGGTCAGCGATGGTATGAGTTCGGGAACCTTGAACATGGCCGATCTTTATCTTTCCCGAAAAACGGGAGCAGGAAGCAATTGGCTGGGGTTGTACAGGGAAAACAAGGTGTCGCGCGCCTTGATGGATATGGCCTCGGCAAGTTCCATTGTTACCGATTCCGCCGCAGCCAGTTCATCATGGGGAGGTGGGGCAAGAGTAAAGAACGGAAGCCTTAACATAGGAATCAATGGGGAACCTCACCTGCCCATATGGCAAAAATTCAAATTGGCCGGTAAAAAAGCAGGCTGTGTAACCACTGTGCCCATTACCCATGCCACACCGGCGGGCTTTTGTATTGCCCAAAAATCCAGAAACGATCAAGAACCCATCGCCGAAAAATATTTGACCCTAGGATTCGACCTAATGATGGGGGGTGGCAACAATTACTTTTCTCCTGATAAGCGTAAAGATCAGAAGAATATGTACAAAGCGTTCCAAAAAAAGGGATTCCATGTGGCACAGAACCGAAAGGAAATGTTATCTGCTCCAAACCACAAGCCCCTTTTAGGTGTTTTTGCGGACAATGGCCTTCCCTATGCCAAGGACAGGGAGAGCAATAAAGAGCTTTTGAAAAATACGCCCAGTTTGGCCGAAATGACCCAAAAAGCGATTGAAACCCTAAAGAACCATACGCAAGGATTTGTCCTTCAAGTGGAAGGAGGAAAGGTGGATTGGGCTGCCCATGGAAACGACATTGCCGGACTTATCTATGATCAAGTGGCCTTTGATGAAGCCGTAAAAGTGGCCATGGATTTTGCGGAAAGGGACCAGGAAACCCTCGTGATCATCACTACCGACCACGGAAATGCCAATCCCGGGGTAATCTATGGCAATACTGCCAATGACAACTTCGATTCCATCCAACATTATACCCATACCAATGAATGGATCCTGAATGGTATTGGTAAAGAAACGTCGATTAAAAATGTAACAGATCGTGTGGCCTACGCCAATGGTTTTTCATTGACCGAAGTAGAGGCAAAGACTCTATTGTCTTATTACAAAACCTTACAACCCGAAGAAGGACTGTACAATCCCAAAAACCTTCCTTTCAAGGCGCTGGCAGAAATCCAAAAACAACATAACTCGGTTGGCTGGATCAGCATGAACCACTCTTCAGATTATGTAGAACTGGCCTTATACGGTCCCGGCAGTCATCTGCTAAAACCCTTTATCAAAAATACAGAGCTACACTACCTCATGCTACAAGCGGCCGAGGTAGAGAATACATTTTGATTAACAACAATTTTTTCCAACCCACATGAAACCAAAAATCCTTTCAATCCAAATAAGAGGCCCCCTGTTGCTTTCCATGTTGTTGGCAACGACTTCCTACACGCAAGAACCCATCCAGAATTTCCCTCCCCCAGAAAATCCCATTATTGTATCTGCCACAAAAGCTACAGGAAAAATAATTATTGATGGTTCTTTACTTGAAGCCGATTGGAACCGAGCAGAACCTATAACCGATTTCTTTCGTGTTGAACCTGTCCAAGGCGGCCCAATAAAGAATCCTACTACGGTCCGCGTGCTGTATGATGACAAAAATCTCTATTTCGGGGTTTTTGCAGCGGATTCTTTGGGCAAAAAAGGGGTACGCATGCAAGATTTGAGACGTGATTTTGACAATGGTGAAAATGATGTGTTCGGTATCCAAATCGATGCGCAGAACACCAAACAGTACGCGGTTTCATTCCAGACTACACCCCATGGCAACCAGTTGGATTTACAGAGTTTCAACGACAATAACAGTGACGAGGACTGGAATGCCTTATGGCGGGTGCGTACCCAAAGAATGGATGACGGATATTATGCAGAATTCGCCATTCCGTTCAAATCCATTCGGTATGACAAACCAAGGGAGGGGGTTCCTGTGTCCTGGGGAATCACATTGTATCGTTTGGCAAGAAAAGACTTTGAAAAAACGGTCTTTCCGGCCATTCCACAATCCTTTTCAGAAAATCGAATGGTCTATGCCGCCAAGCTTACAGGATTGGAAGTGCCTCCGCCATCGGCCAACATTCGTGTGGAACCTTATATGCTTTATCAATACGATGAAAATAAAACTGGAAATGTGCTGACTGATAAATTGAGTGACCCAAAAATTGGGGGCGATGTCAAATGGGCCATTAACCCCAATGCAGTTTTGGATTTGACCATCAACACCGATTTTGCCCAAGCCGATGTGGACAGGGCCGTAAACAATCTGGAGCGATTCAACATTTTTTTTCCAGAACGGCGACAGTTCTTTTTGGAAAACTCGGGGATTTGGGCAGGCGCAAGCAATGTTCGGGTACGGCCATTCTTTAGCCGTACCATTGGGCTTTCCAATGCGTTTAATGCCACACCCGCACCTCTGGATGGTGGGGCCCGCTACACTGATCGGGATGGCAATAGAACCCTTGCGGCTTTGGCTGTACGCCAAAGGGAAACCGATGATAGCCCGGGAAGCACCTTTGGAGTAGCTCGCTACACCAAAAACTATGGTAAGGAAAACAATATTGGGGCCATGGTCACCTATCGTTTGGATGATTCCTTGGGTGATTTGGATTTAAATAGTGAAAACAATACTACAATTTCAATCGATGGATTGATTCGTCCAAAACCGGATATTACATTGACTTACTTGTTATCCACATCATTGGACAGTGAGACTGGGGATACCGGTTTTGCGGGAAGAATATCCGCAACGTCAAGGACCAATGCCTACTATATAGGTTATATTTCCGACATAGTCAGTTCCGACTATACTCCAGGGATGGGATTTGTTTTCCAGAAGGATGTTGTGACGCACAGTCCAGGAGGATATGCCATTGTAAGACCAAAATGGCTTCCTATGGTTCGCCGTTGGGACCCGGGAGTATTCTTTAACTATTTCCATGATTTTGAGTATTTTGGGAATTTTCAGCAGGCCAACCTTTATATTTTTCCTATTTATACTTGGTTTAAGGACAATAGTTTTGTTGAAGCCTCATTTACACCGACTTGGCAGAACATCAATTTTGATTTTGCCCCATTGGGTGTACAAATTGATGAAGGGAATTACAACTACACCCGATATACACTTCGATATAATTCTGATCAATCCAAAAAGCTTTCTGGTTCCATTAGATACGATTTTGGGGATTTTTACAACGGCACCCGAAATACAACCATTGCTGGATTACGTTACGCTCCACTTCCTCATATATCGTTTACGGCAGATTACGAACATAACAACATTAATGGCTTGGGAATTCTTCAAGAGGATTTGGATACCGACCTGTATACCGGAAGTCTACGATTGGCCTTGAATCCAAGGGTACAGCTATCCACCTTTTACCAATATAACAGTTTTGATGAGCAAGGGCGTTGGAATGTAAGGTTCAGTTGGGAATACATGCCTTTATCCTTTATTTATCTCGTGTTCAACGATACGCAGGTGGATGTCTTTGACCCAGTGCAGCGATCTCGTCAGTTTATTAGTAAAATTACGCTCCTGAAACAATTCTGATTTCTCTAATAGATAATTTGAAGAACATGTCTACACAAGAATCCAATCTATGACCAAAGGAGTTACAACAGCGGTCACGAGCCCATTGACACAAAGGGCCAGCCCACTATAAACCCCTGAAAGTTTACTTTCTTCCAATGCCCTTGCCGTACCTATGCCATGGGATGCCGTACCCAAGGCGGTCCCAATGGCTGTTTTACTGGTAATGCCCAAAAGTTTTAGGATATTGATTCCAAAGGCATTACCAAAAATACCAACTGCAATCACAATCCCCGCCGTGATGGATGGAACCCCACCGACCGACTTCGCAATTTCTATGGCAATGGGTGTGGTGACCGATTTTGGGGCTAAAGACCGCATCAATACATCAGGTGCCTTAAAGGCCATCAGAATAAAAATCAAGCTCAGTATACTGCTCACTCCCCCAACAAAGACCGCAATGCAAAAAGGCATCAGATTGGATTTGATCTCATCCAATTTTTCATAAAATAAAACCCCAAGGGCCACCACTGAAGGCCCCAAAAAGAAACTGAGAAATTTTCCGCCATTGTCATAGGTTTCAAAGTCAATATCAAATAAGGAAAGGAACAAGATAAGCACCAAAATAGTCACCAGAATTGGGGTGGTCACGGCCCATCCCAATCTTTTGTGTAGGCGTTGGGCCATAAAAAATACGGCCAAGGTCAAAAATACCCAAACCACGGGCAAGGCGATAAAGGCTTTCATTTTTTCTCGAGTTTTTCCTGAAGGAATGCCGTTAGGTAAAGTGTTAGTATGGTGCTTCCCAAAACAGCCAACCCAATGGAGAGCCAATGTTCCTTTATGGTCTCAAAATGAACCATGAGTCCTACACCATAGGGCACAAAGAAGAGGACCAGATATTTCAGCAGTTTGTCTGAGGCCGGCTTCACCATTTCCAATGGGATCATTTTGAATTTCAAAGCCAGAAAGATCAACACCATCCCTATGATGTTTCCGGCTATGGGAATCTTAAAAACATAGGTGACAAACTCACCTACCACCAAAAAAAGAAAGATGACACTTAAGGATTTTAGCATTTGGCATTTGGTTTTAACATTGAAATTTAAGGCTTCATGGGGTAATCCTCAACAAGAAAGGCAAAACTTTGTGGTACAGCATAAAAAAATCCCTGCAAACTCAATGTTTACAGGGACTCTTGTACCTTGGGTGGGAATCGAACCCACAATTTTCTTTGAGGCCAAATGAATATAAATAACTGTATATCAAATATTT